>Ga0335085_10004862_pt1 | contig 21955 bp, 17 predicted proteins | sample Lox_Sample_45_FD_206712 | JGI IMG/M metagenome (GOLD analysis project Ga0335085, IMG submission 206712) | Soil microbial communities from Loxahatchee National Wildlife Refuge, Florida, United States - Lox_Sample_4.5 | ecosystem: Environmental > Terrestrial > Soil > Wetlands | place: USA...
ACATGCCGAGAATGTTGTTGGCGTCGGCGAGGCCGGACCACGCAAGCGCGTACTGCGGATCGAGCGAAGCGGCGTGCTGGAAGCATTCGGCGGAGCGGCGGGCATGCAGGCGGCGATAGAAAAGCTCACGGCCCTTTAGATAGAACTGGTAGGCCTCGAGGTTGTTGGTGCCGGCCTTGACGGAGGGCTGCTGACCGGCTTTGAGGGTGACCTTCAGCCGATTGGCGATGGCGCGCGCGATTTCCTCCTGCACCTGGAAAATGTCTTCGAGTTCGCGATCGTAGCGCTCGGACCAGAGATGGTAGCCGTCGGCGACGTTGATGAGCTGCGCCATAATGCGCACGCGGTTGCCGGCTTTGCGCACGCTGCCTTCGAGGACGGTTTTCACGTTGAGGCGCTCGCCGACGATGCGCAGGTCTACATGCTTGTTTTTAAAGGAAAAGGCGGAGGTGCGGGCGGCGACGTGGAGGTCATCCAGCTGCGCGAGGGCGTTGATGATTTCTTCCGTGATGCCGTCGGAGAAAAATTCGTTTTCCGGGTCGGCGCTCATGTTGGTGAAGGGGAGCACGGCGATGGAGGCTTCGCCCATCGGAGTGGCGACGCTGCCGCTGTGCGGGCCGGATTGCAGGTCGGCCTTGAGACGTTCGACCGCCTCGCGGAGTTCGCGGGCCGAGGCGTAACGTTCGGTGAGTTCCTTGGAGAGGCAGCGATCGAGAATTTTCTGGAGGCCGTTGGGGAGGTCGGCGCGAAGTTCGGTGACGGGTTTCGGCGTGTCACGCAGGATGGCGGTGCTGACCTCCATGGAGCTGGCGCCTGGAAAGGGACGGCGACCGGTGGCCATTTCGTAGAGCACGGCGCCGAACGAGAAGAGGTCGCTGCGATGATCCACGCGGGCGCCGCGGAGCTGCTCGGGGGACATATACGGCAGAGTGCCCATGGCCATGCCGGTTTGCGTGAGAGTCAGGGTGGCGAGATCGCTGGATTCCTCTCCGGGACTGACTATTTTCGCGAGGCCGAAATCGAGAACCTTGGCGTGGCCGTTTTCGGTGATGAAAATGTTGGCGGGCTTGATGTCGCGATGGACGATGCTTTTGGCGTGCGCGGCGGCGAGCGCGTCGGCGATTTCAGTGGCGATGTCGAGGAGCCGGTGGAGTTCGATGGACTCGCCGGAGATGAGGCGCGTCAAGGTGCAGCCGTCGAGATATTCCATGGCGATGAAGGCTTTGCCTTCGGCTTCGCCGATGTCGTAGATGGTGCAGATGTGGGGATGATTCAGCGCGGAGGCGGACTGGGCTTCGCGCTGGAAACGCGCCAGGGCCTGCGCGTCCTGAGCGACATTATCAGGCATGAATTTGAGAGCGACGTGGCGGTGCAGGCGGGTGTCTTCGGCTTTGTAGACGACGCCCATGCCGCCTCCGCCGAGCTTTTCGAGGACGCGGTATTGGGAGATGGTCTTACCGATCAGTGGATCGCTGTCCGGCACGCTGGTGCCATCTTAGGTTGCGGCGTTTTGGCAAGTCAACGAAACAAGGAAGGGAAGTGTTTGAAGTGGTCGCACCAGGCGAGGGGAAAAGGCTTGAAAGGCGAAACGGATTGAGAGATTCTTCGCAGAGACCCCCAAGTGGCGCGGGGAGACCGCCCAGCCGACACAAGCGATATCCGGACGAAACGAATTTCTTTGGCGTGTGCGACGCGCCAGGTGACGCATGCGGACCAGCAAAGAAATTCGCTAAGGTAAAACGAACAGGAGATCACATGAGATTGCGAGCGCGCATGCTCTATTCCATGGCTGGTGCTGTAGCGTTGACGGCGGCAGTATTTGCCGGGGCGCAGGCGGAGAACCGATTGCAGGGAAATTACGGCGGGAATAATGGAGGCGGAAGTTCGGTGAAATGCGAGTCGAATGATGGCCGCCGGAATTACTGCGGGAATTACGGCTACAACCAGGTGCAGTTCGACCGGCAAATCAGCAGCTCGCCGTGCATTCAAGGGCAAACCTGGGGCGTGGATAATGGCGGGCTGTGGGTGGACAGAGGGTGTCGCGCGTATTTCAACGTGCGCAGAGGTCCGGGTCATGGAGGCGAAGGCCACGGAGGCGGCTGGAGTCCGGTGAAGTGTGAGTCGAACAACGGTCGGCGAAATTACTGTGGGAACTACAGCTACAACCAGGTGCAGTTTGACCGGCAGATCAGCGGGTCGCCGTGCATTCAGGGGCAAACGTGGGGCGTGGATAACAACGGGTTGTGGGTGGACAAGGGCTGCCGCGCATATTTCAACGTGCGTGGAGGCTCGGGCTATGGAAATGGAGGTCCGGGCTACGACGGAGGCGGGAGTTCGCTGAAGTGCGAATCGAATAATGGAAAACGGAATTATTGCGGGAGTTACAACTACAACCAAGTGCGCATAGACAAGCAGATAAGCGGATCGCCGTGCATCCAGGGGCAGTCGTGGGGAGTGGATAACCGCGGGCTGTGGGTGGACCAAGGCTGCCGGGCATATTTTATCGTGAGCGGAGGGGGCGGCTACGGACCGGGGGGAAATGACAATGTGTGGTGGCATCCCGGGCCGAACGATACCTGGCCACCGCGCGGCGATTGGCACGGCGGAAATTGGGGCTCGGGCGGCGCGTGCTTTTACAAGGACCCGAACTTCCGAGGCGATTATTTTTGCATGCGGCGCGGAGAACAGCGGGACAACGTGCCGGGTTACGGGGACGAGATTTCTTCGATTCGCCTGTTTGGCGGCGCGCGCGTGTGGATTTTCGACGACCGGAATTTTGGCGGCGCCAACGAGGGGATTTCGCGCGACGTTTCCAACCTGCATGACCTGCCGGTGCGGCAATTGCCGGGGCATAGCTGGAATAACCGGATCAATTCGCTGCGCGTGAATTAGGCGGCGGCTATTTCCCGGCGAGCCTTGCGGGAACCGGATTTCCCGGGCGCTCGGAATCCCAGAAGATGGAGACGATCCACCAGCGCTTGCCGTCGTTCAGGACTTGAAAGGAATTGACGCCGCGCTGGAACGGCTTTTCCTCCGGGGCGCGACGCGATTCGTAGCTGCTGAGCACCTGGCGCATGCCACCGAAGCCGCTGGGCACGTTCACGATGCCAGTTTCATAGAAGGGATCCTTGCGGAAGATCTCGCTCGCGTCACGAACGAATTCCTCGACATTCCAGGAGGCAATGAAGGTAGCGCCGTCGGGAGCCTTGCCGACTTCGGTGAAGCGGGCTTGCGGGAGGAAGAGCGAGCGAAAGCGGTTCCAATCACGCGCGCCGGCAGGGCCGGAGATGACGTCATAGGCGGCGTGGATGATGGCGTCAGAAGAGCTCACATCGGCAGGTTTGGGCGCGGGAACTTTGGCGGATAGTTCGGCCGGGGAAAACATCGGCGTGGTTGGCGGCAGCACAGGGGCTTTGGAGGAATCCGTTTGCTGCTGGGCCGCGCCGAGGTAGGCGGCTGCACCAAGAATCACGAGTGTGAGCGCGAGCTTTTGTTGAATCTGGTTCATCATGAGGGTTGCTCCGAGTTTCACACAGGAGAACGCCTGGACCTGGTGAGGTTGAACGAAGACGAGAGCGTACACCGTTTTGCGGAGACCGCCAAGGCGAGCATCGGGCGGTTGTCTGGGTGAGTCCGCAGTCCAGGAGAAGCTGGACTTAATCGCAACGGCCACACCCTGGGCCGTCCATTCGTCCATCATCCGAAGGACGGAAGGAACCAAGGGCGGATGGGGAGCGAGTCGATGGGCCGCCGAACCCCTGCGGGGTTAGGAAAGACGAGCCCGTGCATTCCCATCTAACGATGAAGAACAGTGTGATAAATCAGGGCGGCGACCAACGCGAGTACGCCGAGCAAGATCAGGAAAAAAATAATTGTGAGGGGCCAGAAGAGCCAAGGGGATCGTCCCTTTTTGATCTGTTCCACAGCGTGAATCCCAGAGATGCCGGTCACGATTGCGCCGAGGGGAGTGAAAAGGAAGGCGGGCATAAAGGCGTCGAGTTCACCCGCTCCCTTGCAGCCATGGCGGAAACAGTAAACAGCTGGAAGCAAAACGGAAAGGATGTAGCCGGTGGTAAGGGCATAGCAAATTGCCAGGCCCACTCGTCGCAACATTGGGCGATCCTCAAGAGATTATGGTTGGCGTACGCATAGCCACAGTAGCACGGGAAGTCCTGCTTCCTAGAGTAGGAGCTAGCCGGCGAATCGGCGGAAGAATTGGGCGCGAACGGGAGAGCGTTGGAGGGGTCGGTCGCGTGAGTGGTGCTAGGGGAAAATGGGGCGAGCTATTATTCTGGCGTGGTGACGGAGAATCCAGAGACAGAGCGCAAGACAGTAGTTCGGAGAAGCCCACTGCGAACTTTTGCGTTGTGGTTTCTCGTCGGTGTGGCGCTGCTTTGGGTTGCGGCGGCGCTGACACTGGTGGCGGCGCGATGGGTCGATCCGCCGACGACCGCGGTGCACATGGAGCGCCGGCTGCAGGCGTGGATTCACGGCACGCCGTATCACGAGCGGTACGAATTCGTTCCGCTCAGCCAGATTTCGCCGGAGTTCCAGCATGCGGTGATCGCGGCGGAGGATGCGCGCTTTTATCAGCACCATGGATTCGACTGGCAAGCCATCGAAATCGCTGCCGAGGACGATATGCAGGGCAAGCGCCTGCGCGGCGGGTCCACGCTGACACAGCAACTGGTGAAAAATTTGTTTTTCGGGACCGGGCGGTCATTCCTGCGAAAGGGAGCGGAGTTTACGTTGGTGCCGGTGGCAGAACTGGCGCTGGGCAAGCGGCGGATTCTGGAACTCTACCTGAATGTGGTGGAGTGGGGGCCCGGTGTGTATGGCGCGGAGGCGGCGAGCCGCTACTATTACCGAATGCCGGCGCGGACTATCGACAGGGACGAAGGGGCGCGGCTGGCGGCGATTCTGCCGCTGCCGTTGAAGCGGCGGCCGGACCGGATGAATCGCTATAGTGGACTCATTTTGGATCGAATGCGGCAGATGGGCTGGTAGTGGGGGAGATTGGCGTAGAGAGTTTGATGAGCGGGCGCTCATTGCAGCCGCCATGTGGAATGAATTGCCCTGTCCAGGAGGGCTCTAGCAGTTCTCCGTGTGCGCCGGGCCGTGGGCTTCTCCGGCTTTGACGGTTTGCTTGATGACCGACTGCTCGATGGTGGCGGAAATCTCTTTCAACTTGCTGATGGTTTGATCCATGGCGCCGATTGCCTGGGCTGTCCGGTTGACTTCGGTGCCAATGACGCCGATCTCGCGAGCGATTTCATCCGCGGCGACGGAGGTTTGCTCCGCCAGGTCTTTTACTTCCTGTGCGACTACGCCGAAACCCAAGCCGGCATCTCCGGCCCGGGCCGCTTCGATCGTCGCATTCATGGAGAGCAGGCTGGTCTTCCAGGCTATCTGGGAAATGAACTTCACCACCCTGTCAATTTTTGCGGAGGCGTCGGAGAGCTGCTTTACCAGCACGTTGGCCTGCCGGGATTCCTCCGCGGCTCCAGTGGCAATCTCAGCGGACTGCTGGACGAGCCTTTCCACCTCTTTGAGCGACGCGGTGTTGGCCGCCATTCTCTCAATTGCGTCGTTGATCAGCTCCGATTTATGGCGAAAGGTGCCGAGCATGCCCCGCAGCAGAACCCGGCGATAGAATTTCCCATGGCTGGCGTGTTCCAGTGTCGCTCCCGCCTCGCGCAGGAAGGCGTCCGTCATGTCCAAGAGGTGGTTCACGGAATTGGCGAGCACCGCGAAGTCCCCGGCCTCCTGGAGGTGCAGCAGACGGGCCTCCAGATTGCCATTCGCGCCATCCTCGGCCACCGCTTCGATTTTTTGCAACCAGGTGCGATAGGTCCTCACCTGCTCTTCGAGTTGCGCGAAGCGGTGCAGCTCTGGCGTTTCAGCGACTTCCTGCAACTCTTCGCCATTTCCGGCGGTGTGGAAGGACGCAGTTGCGAGGGTGTTCTCTTTATTAATCACCGGTTTTCTAAACAAGCGCACTTTGCTTTCTCCGGTAGGCCGTGAGAGGCGCCGGCGGAATGGATCACTGTAGAGGGGACAAGAAGGAACGAAGAGGCGCTGCTATTCCAGCTTGCAGGAGGGAACTTCATCCTAATCTGGCGAATGCGACCAAGTCAATGCTCTGGCTAACGTCGCGAGCCTTTATCAGCAAGACGGATTCGATTGGCAGACGTTGGGAACAACCACAGTAGACGATTTGCAGGGCGGTTGGCTGCCCGCCCCCCCCGATTCTGACGCTGCCGCTGAAGCGGCGACCCGATCGGATGAATCGCAACAGCGGACTCGTTCTTTAGCGAATGCGGCAGATGGGCTGGTGACCGGGGGGAGAGCTTCCGCGTCACGGCCAGTCTTGGTGCCACCCTTCCCTGAGGAGCTCGCATCGGCCGGCAGGGTCGAAGGTGACCAAGAACTAGTACTTTTGACAGTTGAACTCGTCTATTGTTCGGCAATAGTTGAAGTCCCCAGCTTTTAGCGAGTTTCTGAGTTTTGGCCGGTTGACAGCCAAAGGATGATCACTTAGGCTTAAGGCCCAGTCTTCCAATGTTGCCGGCAGAAGTTGGCGCCGATCCCGCCCCGATTTGCAACTTCAGCAGGAAACAACACACGCCCGCGTCAGTGTAAGTTGCGCCGCAAAAAATTAATTCGAGGTTACTTTGATCCAGCACGAATCCATACTTGACGAGCAAGCTTTAGACGAATTGATCGCCCTGCTGCGAGAGATTGATGAATATAGGGAAGTACACGGCGAGTCGAGCAATGGGCAGCTGCTTTTGCGCGATTTTGCCCATGAACTGTTGAGGCAGCGTTTGTTTCCTACCGTTCAGTTCATCCAATTAATGCAGCTTGGCTCGGCCCGAGGGACAACAGACCTGGGGGAAGCAGGGATAAGACCAGGCAATGGAAATCCGCCGCTTGAGCGACGGAGACGAGTTCATTCCCCTGGTTGGGGAGGCTCCAATGATCAGATGCCCAAGTTGCGCTAGTCACCGAATCCATCCGTCGCGACGCAAAGGACTGCAGGAGAAATGGCTCCTTGCGATGGTTTTTCTCAGGCCATTTCGTTGTGAACGATGTGACCATCGATTTTTTGTCTGGTCTCTCAAGAAAATGCCCCAAGTCCTGCATGCGGGAAGACACGGGAAAGAAGAGGTTTCCAGCCCGAAAGCAATCTAGGCGCAACTTCTCAAGGCGCCCGTGTTTTACGGAATCGGCGTGCCTGCGCCGTGAGATTCGGTCGACTGGGTTCCGGGCTTGGAGTACAAGCTGACCAGGCGGGCGACGAGAACGGCGAGGAAGAGTTGGCCGCCGACTCCTTCAACGATAGCGAGGCCGCGAGCAATGTCGGCCCGGGGCGCGATGTCGCCGTAGCCGAGCGTGGCGAGAGTGACGAAGCTGAAGTACAGGGCGCTGGTGCGGGAAAATGGCCCCGGTCCAGAGAAGGTGGCGGGGTGGAGTTGTTCGATTGCCCAATAGAGCAGGCCGAAGTAAATCCCCGCGAGAAGATAAGCACTGAGTGCGGCATAGAGATGTTCCGCGTCAATCTCGACGGCGCGCATGGCGAACTGCAATGCCGCCGCGGCCGCCAACAGGCCAATCAGTGTCCAGACGGCAAGCGTCAAAGCGGAGATGAGGGGCCGATCGAGCCACTCCGCTACAGGACGAGCGAGCCACACGGCCCCCAAGGCAGCTAATAGGTAGGGGCGAGTCCTGACCGCGCTGAGCGGGAGGATTGCGGCCAGCAGGCACGCGGCGAGCAGCATTTCCTCCAGGGTGCCATTGAACTTCAGGGAGCTGAGGATGGGGGCGGAAACGAACGTGAACAGGAGGGTGTAAAAAAGCAGCGCGTAGCGGCGGCGCAGGTATGTCTGCGGGAGAGCGATGAGTTTATAGGATTCACGATTCATGAATTTACGTGCAACCGCAATGCCGATCACGGTTCCTGTACGACCGCGCGACTTGGCTCGAGCCACGCGATGCCGAGCCTGTAGCCGACCGAAAGAACGACTGCACCGACGAAGAGTCCGACAAGCCCCAAAGCAAGGAAGCCTCCGATGGCGCCGAGAAAGACAACCGCGATGGGAACGGCTACGCCCCGTCCGAGCAGGAGAGGTTTCAGGACGTTATCGAGCGCGGCGACGATGACGCACCAGACCAGAAAGATGACGGCTTTGGTGGTGCCCGCAATCGTAAACATGTAAATTACGGCGGGAATGAGAACCACCGCGCCTACCTGAAGCACCGCGGCGACGAGAAACACGACCGCCCACAATCCCGCGCCAGGCAAACCCGCCACTAGAAATCCGAGACCCGCCAGAACGGCCTGGATGAACGCCACGCCCAGAATTCCAGTGGTGACACTGCGAATCGTAGCCCCCATCAGTTGCTGGAGATCGGGCCCCTTTTCACCGAAGAGGCGAATGCACAGGGAGCGGGTGAGTTGGTAGGCGGCAGGAGCGTTTGCCAGAAGCAGGCCGGCTACAACGATGGAGAGGGCAAATTGCACCACGGTGAGACCGACGGTCGCGGACGCGGAGAATACTCCCGGAAGGAACGATTTGATTTGAGGAGCAAAAGTTTGGACGGCGGCGGTGAGATCGGTGGAGGCACGATCCCACACACTTTTCAGCGGAGCGCCAATGAGAGGCCAGCTCGCAACGCTTTCGGGGGGAGGCGGGACGATCAGAGTTCCGGCTTTGAAGTGGGCCACCAGCGATTGAATGCCGCCGACCAACGTTCCCGTGAGCAGGACCACGGGTATGACCAGGAGAGCGAGAAGGACCAGGCTGAATACGATGGCGGCCAGGCCACCGCGGCCGCCCATCCACTTTTGTAATTTTTGGAATCCCGGATAGGCAGCGACGCCAATAATAATGCCCCAGCTCAGCAACGGGATAAACGGGCGAAGTATCAGAAGGCAGGAGACCGTGAGCAAAATTGCCAGGCCAATGTGGATAGAGGCATCCAGCGCCAGGTCTACCTGGGACTTGCCGCTTGCAGGGTGTTGCGTGGTCACGGCCGAGCCCTCCCGCGCGATCGAGGTAACTGAATCAAGGAAGCCGGAACAGAGCGCCGATTATCGGCGCGCCGGCGTTGCTCAATTGGCCCACTTCCGTAAATTGTTATGAACACGACCGGAGCGAGAAGCTGCGGACGCGTTTTGGTAAGAGTAGAAAAGGCGTTGGCTGGGCTCTACTGGTAATACTGACAGACGAAGGCAGAGGGATTGAGATTGTCCGGCAGTTGCACGGCGTGCTCCGGGGCTTAGGAGTCACCGGCGAAAATATAAGGCCTGGTTGACTAGAGGCGGAAAGGTTAAGTAGGCTCGCGGCAGGCTGATTTCTGTAACGAGGTTGCTATGGTGAAAGTCACCGTATTTTACCCCAACGGGCCGGGAGCTCATTTCGAAATGGCTTACTACTGCACGAAACATATGCCGCTGGTCCAGCGGCTACTAGGGCGGGCAGTAAAGAAGATAGCGGTGGAGGAAGGCCTCGCGGGGGGAGCTCCAGGCACCGCAGCGACTTACATCGCGATGGGACACCTGTACTTCGACTCGGTGGAGGATTTTCTGCAGGCCTGGGCTCCGCACGCGGAGGAAATCGTGGCAGATGTTCCGAAGTACACCCATGTAGAGCCGTTGATTCAAATCAGTGCCGTGAAACTCTAGACGGTTTGGCCGGTGATTTTGCGCAGTAGACTTGGCCGATGATTTGGCAAATTGCGCCGGTGTTTTTCATGTTGGATATTCCTCGAACGCTTGCCGATTGCCAGGAGAAGCTCGACAGAACGCATGCGGAGTCTGATGCGAACTAAGGGAGGCATGAGTTTTCTGGGAGCCGCGTGCCTTGCGGTGGTGATTTTGGCGGTCCCTGCGGCCAGCGGAGTTGCCGCGAGTGGGCAGAAGAACGAACGGCCGGCGCCGCCGGTGCGAGATCCGAGTGCGCCGGGCTATGTGAAAGCGGTGGAGTTGCCGGACGGCCGCGTGCCTTCAGCGGCAGCGGACGGCAATTTCATCCTCGGGCCGACGCATCCTTCGGCGATTCCTGATGCAAGCGGGGGATTGGCGGGGACGGTCGTCGAGTTCACGATGGAGTCGTCGCAAAGCAAGATTTATCCCGGGATTGCGCGGGAGCCGGGAACGTTTGGAACGCCGGACCCGAGCGACCCGGCCAAGCTGGTGGTGACGACGAGCCATCCGGCTCCGTATACAAGGAAAGTGGCGGTTTACGTTCCGCGGAAATATGTTCGCGGGACGGCCATGCCGTTTCTGGTAGATGGCGACGGGCCGCACCCGAAGCTGTTTCTGGCGGTGGATCGATTGATCGCGGAGCACAAACTGCCGGCGATGGTGGTGGTTTCAATCGGGAATGGAGGCGGAGACGCGCAGGGCAGCGAGCGGGGGCTGGAGTACGACACGATGTCCGGGAAGTACGCGGAGTTTGTGGAGACGGAAGTGTTGCCGAGGGTGGAGGCGGAGGCGCACGTCACGCTGACGAAGGATCCCGACGGGCGGGCGGCGATGGGGTACAGCTCGAGCGGGGCGTGCGCGCTGATCATGGCGTGGTATCACCCGGAGCTTTATCACCGCGTGCTGACGTACTCCGGCACATTTATCAACCAGCAGTGGCCGTACAATCCGCAGGCTCCGCACGGTGCGTGGGAATTTCACGAGCATTTGATTGCGGAGAATCCGGCGAAGCCCATCCGCATCTGGATGGAAGTGGGCGACCGGGACCTGCTGAATCCGAACGTGATGCGCGACGGGATGCATGACTGGGTGGTGGCGAACGAGAACATGGCTAGCGCGCTGGCGGCGAAAGGGTATCGCTATCAGTTTGTATTTGCGCGGAATGCGATGCACGTAGACCGGGCGGTGGTGGAGCAGACGTTGCCGGAGGCATTGGAATATTTGTGGGCGGATTACCCGGTGCAGGAGTCGAAGTAAGCCCGGGCGTGGCGGAATCGAAGGGAAGAAGGCTGCGGTTTGTCATCGCGGGAACATTGCTGTAGTCTGACGACGAAACACCGAGTTTGGAGGCGTTATGAATCAGATGCTGACATCCGCCGACCCACTCCTCCTCAATGTCGTGCTCCTTTCGCTGGCCGTTGGCCTGCCGATCCTGCTCTTGCTCGCAATCCGCTTTTTGTGGGACCGCAATCTGCAACTGGGACGTTCGAAAGAGTTGGAAAAGCTGATCTGGCAGCTGCATCGCATCGCGACAGCGATGGAGCACCAGATGAATTTGTCGTTCCCCGCGGTACAACCTGGCACGGAAGAGGCCCGGGACATGGCGTACCTGCAGCCGATCGCAGAGCCGCAGAATGCGTCCCCGGCGAGTGTAACCGCTCCTGGCAGCGCCGCGAGGGCCACGGCGCAACCTCAGGCGGAGCAGCCGGCAGCTCCAAAGCAGGTTGCACAGCCGCCTGCGACGGCCACACCGGGGCTGCAGGAGCCAAGCCCGGACCCGCTCCGGCAGCGGGCGGGAGTCAATTCGATGTTCGGACTCTGAATTCCGGATTCAAACCTCTCAGTTCGGCCGACTGCGTGGCGATTGAGGTAGAATCGCGGCGGAATTGCAGCGGGGGCTGCTTGGACTCATGAACAAAATGGGACGGAGCGGGTGGATGGTTGGGGGCGTGGTGTGCCTGCTGGCGGCGATGTGGCTACAACTGGCGTTTTCGACGCATCGCAATTCGATTACCTGGGATGAAGACGATCACATCTTTGCGGGGTACCGATCGCTGACGCGGGGCGATTTCGGATTGAATCCGGAGCACCCGCCGCTGGTGAAAATGCTGGCGGCGCTGCCGCTGCTGGATATGAAGCTGAAAGTGCCGGAACCGGCGCCGGGGAACTTCAAACTGGAAGCTTTCCGGGCGGGGCGGATATTTCTGTTTCAGAACGATGCCGACGCGATCTTGTTTCGCGCTCGGCTGGCGGTTTCGGTCTTGACGATTTTGCTGGCCTTCCTGGTGTTTCTGGCGGCGCGGGAGATGTTCGGGACGGGCGCGGGATTCATCGCGTTGGGTCTGGTGGCGTTTGATCCAAACGTGCTGGCGCATGGCGCGGTGGTGGGAACGGACATGGGGCTATCGTGCTTCCTGTTCGGGTCGGTATATGCGTTCTACCGTTACGTGAAGGCGCCGTCGTGGGGAAAGATTGCGTTGACGGGAGTTACAGCAGGGTGCGCGCTGGCTTCGAAGCATACGGCCATCCTGGTGATACCGATCCTGTTTCTGCTGGCGGCGTGCGACGCCTTGCTGCACAGGGACGAAGGGGCGGAGGCGAGCAGGCGCCGCATGCTGCGGCTGGCGGGCGCGTTTGTTTTGGCTTGCGCGATTGCGGTGGGCGTGCTGTGGGCGTTTTATGGCTTCCGGTATTCGGCGCGGGGCAACGGGCTGGCGATGAATCCGGCGTACACGGCCGAGGTGGCCACGCTTTCGCGGCCGCACGACATCTGGATTCTGGATACCGTGGGGAAGTACAAGCTGCTGCCCGAATCGTATCTCTACGGACTGGCGGACGTGCGGTACATGTCGGATTTTTACACCAGCTTTTTGCTGGGGAAGGTGTATCCGCGCGGCGTCTGGTTCTATTTTCCAGTCGCGATGGCGATCAAGTCCACGCTGACATTTTTGATCCTGCTGGGAGTCGCGATCTGGGTGATCGCTACGCGGAAGATGACGAAGTGGCGGGAAATTTTGTTTTTGACGGTACCAGTGGCGGTGTATCTGTTCGTGGCGATGACGGCGGGAATGAACATCGGGCTGCGGCACGTGCTGCCGGTGTATTTCCTGCTCTACGTGTTGCTGGCGGGATGCGCGTGGACGCTGGCAGAGCGGAACCGGCGCTGGCTGTATGCGGTGATTGCGCTGATCGCGTTTCAGGCGGTGAGTGGCGCAAGGACGTACCCGGCGTACATGGCCTACGCGAACGAACTTTGGGGCGGGCCGACGCAGACATACAAATACTTGACCGATTCGAACGCGGACTGGGGACAACAGTTGCACGCGGTGAAGAAATACCTGGACGACCACGGAATCAAGGAGTGCTGGTTCGGCTATTTTGCGGGCGGCGTGGTGGACGCCAGCTACTACGGGATTCCGTGCAAACTGCTGCCGTCTTCCGGCACGTTATGGGATCGCGAGATTCTGGATGTGCCGCCGGTGATCGAGGGAACGGTTCTGGTGAGCGCGGGGGACTGGTCGGGATTCGAGTTTGGCGGCGGAGAGCTGAGTTACTACCAGCCATTCCAGAAAGTGAAGCCGGTGGCGCTAATTGAATACGGCGTGCTGGTGTATCAGGGGAAGTTTTCCGTGCCACTGGCCGCCGCGACGGGGCACAGAATGAAGGCGTCGAAATTGCTGGCGGAGGGGAAGACGGAGGAGGCGCTGACGGAAGCGCAGACGGCGGTGGAATTGATGCCGAGGTCGGCGTCGGCGCAAGCGGTGCTGGGGAAGGCGCTGGAGGCTGCGGGAAGGAAGGAGGAAGCGCGGGCGGCTTACGCGCAAGCGCTGACGATGGCGAAGACGGTGCAGCCAGAATTTCAGACGGAACTGGCGGAAGCAATGGAAAAAAAGCTGGCGGGAAATTGAGAGGCTGTGATTCGAAGGGTGAGTTCGGGTATCCTGACGGCCGCGAAAGCATCTTTGTTTGGAGAAACCTATGCCGATTATGAGACGTCTCGCCGTGTTGTTACTTGCCGTGGCTCCCGGAGCAATGGCGGTGCCTGGAGCGGTGCGGTGCGGAAAATTGCTGGACGTGCGCACGGGAAAATTGCTGACGGACCAGACGGTTGTGTTTGACGACCAGGGCACCATCACCGCGGTTGGGGCGAACGTGACGCTGCCGGCCGGCGTGACGCCGATTGATCTTTCGCGGGAGACGTGCCTGCCGGGGCTGATCGACGTGCACACGCACCTGACGAGCGACCCGGCCAATTCCGGCTATGCATCGCTGGGAGTTTCCGCACCGCAAGAGGCGTTGATCGGCGCGAAGAACGCGGCGCGGACCCTGCACGCGGGATTCACGACGGTGCGCAACGTGGGCGCGAGCAGCTTCACAGACGTGGCGCTGCGCGACGAGATCAACGCGGGAGGAATTCCCGGGCCGCGCATGCTCGTTTCCGGCCCGCCTCTGGGCATCACCGGCGGCCACTGCGACAACAATCTGCTGCCTTACGAATTTCATTTCCGCGACCAGGGAGTGGCCGACGGGCCGTGGGCGGCGCGGACCAAGGTGCGGGAAGTGGTGAAATACGGCGCGGACCTGATCAAGGTATGCGCGTCGGGAGGAGTGCTGAGCAAGGGCGATCAGCCGGGGACGCCGCAGTACACGCCGGAGGAATTGAAGGCCATCGCGGACGAGGCGCACAAGCTGGGGCGCAAGGTGGCGGCGCACGCGCATGGGACGCAGTCGATTAAAGATGCCATTCGGGCGGGTATCGATTCGATCGAACACAGCAGCTTGATCGACGACGAGGGAATCGCGCTGGCGAAGGAACACGGGACGTACCTGGTATTCGATATTTACAACGACGACTACATTCTGCAGGAGGGCGCTAAGGCGGGGATGCTGCCGGAGTCCATTGAGAAGGAGAAGAAGGTTGGGCGACTGCAGCGTGAAAATTTCCGGAAGGCGTTTCAGGCCGGAGCGAAGATGGCGTTCGGGACTGACGCGGGCGTTTATCCGCACGGTGACAATGCGAAACAGTTCACGAAGATGGTGGAATGGGGAATGCAGCCCATTGATGCAATTCAGGCCGCAACTCTAAACGCCGCCGATCTGATGGGATGGAAAGACAAAGTGGGAGTGCTGGAAACGGGGCACTATGCGGATCTGGTGGCGGTGAAAGGCGATCCGCTGACTGACGTGAAGCTGCTGGAGTCGCCCGTATTTGTGATGAAAGGCGGCGAGGTGGTACGGAACGACGCCGCCACGCCGAGTTCGCACTGAGGTTGACGGGATTGACTTAAGAAGCCGAAACGGATTTCGCGCGCTGACTACGCGCCGGCGAAGAAGTGCCGTCACACCATGCAATCATTCCTTGCGACGAGCACATTCCCGGCCCTTTCGATGGGCGCTTCGCCTGCCTCTCGCCTACCACCGGAAAAGCTTGATTGGTTGCAGGTCACTTTGTTGTTTGACGCGTTCTGTTAGCGTGCCTGGAGCAGGAGGTGCGCACCTGCAAGACGCAGCTCTAACGACGATTCGAAACGGACTCGTGGAGATCATTCTGGGGACGGTCTTTCTGTTCCTCGGCGTGGTTCTATGCGGGATCGCGTCACTGCGCCGCAGGAGCGGTGCAAAGATCCTGGTCTGGCTAGGGATATGGAGCGGAATGTATGGAATGATGCGGCTTTTGAATCCGCTGGCCGCGGCCGCCCAATTTCCGGCATGGCTGCAGTTCTATGTCCCCTACGTGAATACGCTGAACGGTTTTCTCATTCTGGTGGTCGCGACGCGAGCCTGGGTGGAGCTGAGCCTGGGAAAACTGCGGACATTTCTGTGGGGTGTGATTTATGCGGGCTTGTCGATCGCGTTCGCGGGAATGCTGGATTACTTTTTGTCGGGCGGGCATGGCCGGTTCCGGCCGTACAACAACCTGCTTGCCACATGCTCTCTGACAATTCTGATTGTTGTGGTGGTTATGCCAAAGCTGGCGCGCCGGTTTCTGATTATTCCGAACAGCAGGGTTCTGCAAGCGGGGACATTGATTTTCGCGGTGGAAGCGCTGGCTTCGAACGTGCTCGGTTGGGCCGAGTATCGCATCCCCACGATCTGGGATTCCCTGGGATTCGCCGCTCTGCTACTGGCTATCGCCTATGTCGCCGTACAGCTGGTTTTCACCAATGAGCGGAGATGGCTTTCAATGGAGAGAGAACTGGCGATCGCGCGGCAGATCCAGACGTCAATTCTGCCGAACGGTAGTCCGCAGATTGAGAACCTTCGGATCACGGCGGCGTATCTTCCCATGACGGAGGTCGCCGGCGACTTTTATGAGTTTCTGCCGGTGGATGCGTACCGGATGGGGGTGCTCGTGGCCGACGTCTCCGGACATGGTGTTCCGGCCGCGCTGATTGCCTCCATGCTGAAAGTGGCGGTGCGCTCGGTGGTGCCGTGTGCCTCGGATCCGAGTGCGGTGCTCCGCGGATTGAATCGCGCACTTTCCGGGCAGATGCCGGATCAATTCGTGACTGCAGCATATCTTTTTCTGGATATGGAGGAGCGAAGGGCGATTTACTCGGCGGCGGGACATCCGCCGATGCTGCTGCTTCGCGATGGGCACGTGGAAGCAATTGAAAGCAATGGCCTGGTGTTTGGAGTGCTGTCAGAACCCGACTATCCCGTTCGCGTGCTGACGATTCATTCGGGCGACCGATTTTTCCTATACACGGACGGAGTGATCGAGGCGGAAAACGGGAAAGGGCAGCCGTTTGGCAACGCGAGGGTGGAGCAAATAATGCTGGAGAGCCGGGCGCGGACAGCGGATCAATTTTCGCAAAAAGTGCTCGGAGAGGTCCGAGGGTGGCGGCCGAATTCGATGGCACAGCAGGACGATATTACGCTGGTGGTGGTGGACGTCGCTTAGAGAGGAATGTCAGGCATTGAAATAGCGCGATGGGATGACCAAGAAGGAGAAAAGCACGAAGGTGCCCGACCGGATTCCCGCCGGTCGGGTCGCCGCGAGAGATGTTCTCTGCTAACATTTTTCGGGAGTGAGCCCCGCCGCGACACCTCGGCCAACGAAACTGCAGCTCGCGACGCCGCCGGCGAGCGATGATCTTCTTTCCCCGTCCAGTTTTTTGATTGCCAGCCTGATTCTGGCGGCGGCGATATTTGCCGTCTACGCGCCTTCCCTTGGGTATCACTTCATTCTGGACGACCACCGGTTCACGGGCGATCCGCGGATTCAATCGTCCGGACATCTCTGGGACTACTTCACGAACTACGTCTGGGCGCAATTCACCGGAGGGCCGGCGAGTTTTTACCGGCCGATGTTCGTTTTATGGGTGAGGCTGAATTTCGTCGTGAATGAAATGTCGCCATGGGGCTGGCATTTTCTAAGCATCTGCAAGCACGTGGCGGTGGCGGGGCTGCTGGGATTGCTGGTGTGGAGGCTGCTTCGGGACCGGGCGGCGGCGCTGCTGGCGGCGGCCCTGTTTGCGTTACACCCGGCGCAGACAGAGAGCGTGGCGTGGGTGACGGTGCCCGATCCATTGCTGGCGATTGGGGTGTTGGCGACGCTGCTGCTGTATCTGCGGTATGCGGAGGGAGCTTCCAGCGGCAGGCATGCGCAGACCCGAAAGGAGAGAAAGAAAGAGGCACGGGCGGGCGGGAAGAAACCAGCAGGACGGCGAGAGCCGCGGTGGTTGATTGCAGCAGCGGTCGCTTGCTTTTTGACGCTGCTGACGAAGGAGACGGCGATCATTCTGCCGGTAGAGCTGTTTATTTGGACGCTGTTGCTGGTGCGCGACGAACCTCCGAAGACTCGAGACGAGAAGGGTGAAGCGGCAAGTCCTGGGGGCGCATTACTGGCAGCGGTGCGGTGGACGATTCCGTTTGGCGTCGCCACGGTGGCTTACTTTATGTTGCGGCTGAACGCGTTCGGGGGAAAGCTAGGCTCGCTGACGCAGCATATTCCGTGGAGCACGGTGGTGCTGTCGTGGCCGGTGACGCTGTGGTTTTACGCGAAGGTGCTGCTGTGGCCGGTGCGTTCGTACGCGTATGCGGACCCGACACTGGCGGAGAAGTTTTCGGTGCGTGGGGTGTTGCTGCCAGGGCTCGGCGTTGCGTGTTTGGTAGCCGGCTTGGCGGCGCTCGTGTGGTGGACGCGGCAAAAGGCGCGGCGCGAACTTCCCGCGGCGGAGGCGGCGCGCGTGGAATATGCATTGTTGCTCGGGGTGCTGCTACTGGTGCTGCCCATTCTGCTTGCTTTGAATTTGAATGCGTTGAACCCTGGCGATTTTCTGCATGGCCGATACGTGTATTTGCCATCGGTGGGCTTGATGATGGTGCTGGCGGCGGGGTGGCATCTTGCGGGAAGGTGGCGGCGTCCCATGCTATACGCGGCGGGCTGCGTGGCGATTGCGTTTGCGGCGCTAAGCGTGGCCCAGGAAAGGCAGTGGAAGGATGATTTAACGCTTTTCACCGCAGGACATGAGCTGGCGCCAAACAACCCGTGGGTAGCCGCGAACCTTGAGGATGCGCGCGTGCAGCAGGCGCTGGGAATGGTGGCACAGGGGCGGTGCAGCGAGGTGCTGCCCGTGTTTGAGAAGGCGACGCGCGATTACCCGACGCACTGGTATGCCTGGGCTGGGCTGGGATATTGCTACTTCACGCTGAACGATCTGCCGAAGGCGGAGGAGGCCATGCACCAGGCGGCGCGGCTCTCGAAGGATCCGCGAACGATCGAACAGTGGCAGGAGTTGCGTGCGCACATGGGGTTGCCGACACCATCGCCGCTGGACTGATGAAGATTGGAACGAAGATTTTGCGCGGGGAGTGGCGGATAGAGCACGCCATGCGGGTGTCGGAGGGTGTGGGCAGATTGGTCACGCCTGTACGGATGGACTATGGCTGGCCCACAAGCAGGCTGAAAGACTAGAGAGGCGAGCAGCGGACGCGAGAGGGGAGCTTCGTCTCGCTGGGCGGCAGGCTTTGCAGGCGTGTCCTGCCAGCGAAGCGTAATTCTGCAGATTCTTGGACTTGGTACCTGAGGGCGAGCGAAGTGTCATCGGCGACAGACATTAACTTGAAAGATGGAGCAGGGGCAGCCGGGAAAGACATGCCAAAGACCCGGCGGCCGAATCCTGTTGCGCTGGAAGTGCCTGTGAGCGTGGCCGGGGCGCGTCCGACGACGGCGGAGGATAAGCGCGAGCTATTCACGGAAGAAACCACGACGGTGCTGGTGTTCAAAGACGGCGCGGTGATTCAGCTATCGGCAGCAATCGCGGTGGGGCAACTGCTGTTCCTGACGGACAAGCGGTCCAAACGTGAGGTGGTTTGCCAGGTGGTGCACAAGCGCAGCCACCGGCCCATGAGTTGTTACGTGGAGCTGGAGTTTACGGAGGACGTGAAGAATTTCTGGGGGGTCACGTTTCCGCAGGAAGGCGAGAGCCAGGAAGTCCCGCCCACGGCCGAAGCGCTGGAAGCCGCGGAGACGACTGAAGACGACACCAACGAACGGCAGAGTTCGCCCAAATCCGAAGACGTGGCGAAATTGAAACAGGAAGTGGAAGCGCTGCGGGCACAACTCCGCGAATTGAAAGAAATGAAGGGCAAGGAAGAGAAGCCCGCGGAAGACGACGCCGAGGAGCAGGCGCGGAAACTCGCGGAAGCGGAATTAGCAGCGCGGGCGGCAGCAGAGAATGAGGCGAAGGAGCGGTCCGCTCGGTTGGAGCGCGAGGCTCGCGCCCGTGCGGAGCGCATGGCCGCGGAAGGCCGCCAGATGGCGCAGCAGTTGGAAGGAGAGGCAAAGCAACTGGCGGAGGAAGAAGCAGCGGCACGCGCGGCGGCGGAGAACGAAGCCAAGGAACGGTCGGAACGAGGTGAACGGGAGGGGTGGGAGAAATCGCAACGAATGGCCAGGGAGGCGGAAGAGAAGGCCTGGGCAAAGAGTGAAGAGGAGCGAAAGGCTTCCGAGGAGGCGCGGCGGTGGGAAGAGGCCGCCATTGAGGCGGAGAGACGGCGGAAACTCGAGGAACGGGAACGGAGAGAGCGCGAAGAGGCGGAACGCGCGAAGCCCGAAGGGGAAAAGCAGGAAGCGCCGGCAACGCCGGAAGCAACGGCCATGCCCAAGATCGGGATGCGACTGCCCAGCGCGGCGGCGCTGGCACACACGGAAACCAGCGCGTCAGGGGCCGTTACGCCGGAGCCTGCAAAGGCAGCGCCACCGGCCAACTCTGGGAATGGGGCGACAGACCCCTTGGAAGAGTTACTGCCGAAGCCGGCATTGGATTTTTCGCGCGCGCGGAAGGGACTCGACCCGAACGATCCCTATAACATTTACAAGCCGCTGCGGAAAAAGGCCGGCTGGTCGGAAATCATTGCGGCGGGGATTGTGGTGATCCTTCTGGTTAGTGGAGGCGCGCTGGCCTGGTACAACAACTGGCTGCCTTTCCTGCACCGCATTGCTCCGGAAATGCCGACACTGCCCAAGTCGGAACCCGTGGCGAAGCATCCGATTTTCACGAATGGCGCGAAGGCGCCAGTGGCGAATGTTGCGAAGCCCCAGGGCGAGAATCAGGAGCACGACACCCACGTGGGGACATCCACACCGAATTCGAGTGCGGCGGGACCCGGGACCGCGGCGACCCCGGCGGCAACGACGGGCGAAAGCAAGCCGGAGGCGCACGGAGCGGGCGAGGGAGAAACTCACGTGGAGGCGAAGACTCCCGTGACGAAGCCAGAGGAACCTGCGAAGGAGCGGAAAAGCGAGGCTCCGGCAAAGGCTTCGATCAAGAAACCGGGAAAAAATCACGGGAAGGCGGAGACGAGTTCGGAGTCGAAACCCAAGGAAGAAGAGGTGGTGCCAAGCGACGCGCCGGTGATTCCGGCGAAATTGCTGGCTCCGGTGTCGCCAGTGTATCCGCCAGATGCGATGCGGAGCTACATCACGGGTGACGTGCGGATCGAAGCGGAAGTGGATGCGAAGGGGCATGTGGGCGCGATGAGGGTGCTGTTTGGACCGGAGGCGCTGCGGCAGGCGGCGAAGGATGCGCTGAAGCAGTATGAGTATGCGCCGGCGACGCAGGGAGGGAAGCCGGTGGCGTCGCGAGTAGTGGTGACGGTGAAGTTTTGGTTCGATCCGTGAGGGAGAGAAGATTTAGCTGTTAGTTCGTAGCTTTAAGTTTTCGGAAACGGACAAGAGGGATCAGAGAGGCGCCGCGGATTGCGGCGCTATTTTTTTGGATGCAGCGATGTGTGGTCGCAGGCGGCAGGCGGCAGGCGGGGCGCGGTACAGGGAAAGAGGGGGTTTAACACGGAGCCAAGAGATGAAGAGCAGCGAGGGCACACTTCGCGGACTACGCTCCCTTCGAAGCTAAAGGCAAGCCGGGCAATCAGAGAAAGACGAAGAGGGAATTAACGCAGAGGCGCGGAGGGCACGGAGCAACGCGGAGAAGAGACACGCATTCTGGAATCGTTCCTGGAATTTGCCCAGAATAAACCCGGTGCGGAATGCGGAGTAGTCACCCTGCCTTCGCTCCGCTCAGCCTAGAAAGGCGGCGGCTACGAGGGTGAGAAAGTCGCCCGCCTCGGAAGGCGGCCGCTACAAAGGCGACTTAGAAGAGTTTGACGGCGAGGCGTTCGGGGTTGGAGCCGATGGGGACGAGAGTGAGAAGGGAGTCGGTGCGGAGGCGGATGACGGCGAGATCGCCGGAGGACTCGTCGGCGACCAGGAGCATGGTGGGCTTGGCACCGGGTTTGGAAAAATCGAAGCGCATGGGGCCCGGAGATGCGCCGACATTGACGGGCTTGGCGACGCGGCGATTGATGATGTCCACGGGAAAGACGTGGTTGGCGGTGCGATCGGCGACGTACATTTCGGACGCGTCCTCGGTGAGGATGGCGCTGGCCGGGGCATCACCGATCATGAGCGTGTCGCCGACTTCGTGCGTCCAGGTATTTATGGCTTGGAGGACGTGCGCTTCGGGCGAGAGGACGTAGAGTTCGCCGCCATCGGGCTTGAGCAACATTTGGGAGGGGCGGCCGGCAAGCTCGAGATTGGTGAGCAGGACGGCGCGGTTCAGATCCACGACAGAAAGACGATTTTGCGCCCGGCTCATGACGAAAGCGAGGGAGCCGTCCGGAAGGATCGCCACCGCGTCAGGCTGCGGGATGACGGGGATGGAAGCGCGGAGTTGCAAGGTGGCGGCATCGTGGAGCGTGAGCACGGCGCTGCGTCGATTGACGACCACAATAGTTTTCTGG
>Ga0335085_10004863_pt1 | contig 21949 bp, 22 predicted proteins | sample Lox_Sample_45_FD_206712 | JGI IMG/M metagenome (GOLD analysis project Ga0335085, IMG submission 206712) | Soil microbial communities from Loxahatchee National Wildlife Refuge, Florida, United States - Lox_Sample_4.5 | ecosystem: Environmental > Terrestrial > Soil > Wetlands | place: USA...
CCGCTACCGCGCCTACATCACCCGCCGCCTGGCCGATCTCCGCGCGCTCTTCCGCGCCGGCCGCGGCTCGTGGTATGCCGCGCTGACTCCCGCAGGCGAGGTCGCCGCCTGCTGCGGCATCGTGGTGACCGACGGCCGCGGCCGCTACCAGGCCGTCGACACCGCCGTGCCCCACCGCCGCCGCGGCATCGCCTCGCGGCTCCTCGTCGAGGCAGCGCGCCATGCGGAGGCCCACCACGGGGCGCGTCAGCTCGTGATCGTCGCCGACGCCAACTACCATGCGCTCGGCCTCTACGAGTCCCTCGGGTTCGCCCGCCGGGAGCACACGTTCGCCGTCTGGCGGCTGCCCGACCGCGAGGAATAGGGTTCCGGAAGAAGAACCGCGTTTCGCAGGCAAACGGGAAAACGGAGGAGATCTGCATGCCCGAGCTCGACCCGCTTCGCTGGAAGGCGCTGGCCGTCGTCTGCGCCGCCTTCTTCATGACCGTCCTCGACGTCTCGATCGTGAACGTGGCGCTGCCGTCGATCGGGCGCGGGCTGCACTTCTCGGAGGCGAACCTCCAGTGGGCGATCACGGCCTACGCGATCACGTTCGGCGGGTTCCTGCTCCTCGGCGGCCGCGCGGCCGACCTGATGGGGCGGCGGCGCGTGTTCCTGGCCGGCGTCGTCATCTTCACGGCCGCCTCCGCCGTCTGCGGGTTCGCCTGGTCGGAGGGCGTCCTGATCGCGGCACGCGCCGTCCAGGGCTTCGGCGCCGCGGTCATCTCCCCCGCCGCCCTGTCGATCGTCTCGACGACGTTCCGGGAGGGAGCCGAGCGGAACAAGGCGCTCGGCATCTGGGGCGCCGTCGGCGGCTCCGGCGCGGCCGTCGGCGTCCTCGTCGGCGGCGTCCTCACGAAGTACCTGGGGTGGGAGTGGATCTTCTTCATCAACCTGCCCGTCGGTGTCGCGGCGTTCCTGCTCGCGCCGCGCTTCGTGCGCGAGAGCCGCGCCGAGCACGACCTCACCCACGACGTCGGCGGCGCGATCACCGTGACCGCGGGCATCGCGCTCCTCGTCTACGCCGTCTCCGAGGCCCCGAGCTACGGCTGGAGCTCGGGCCGGACGATCGCCTGTCTCATCGGCGCCGCCGTCCTCCTCGGGACCTTCGTCGCGATCGAGTCGCGGGTGAGGCATCCGCTGATGCCCTTCTCGATCTTCCGCATCCGGACGGTCGCGGGAGCGAACGTCTGCGCGTTCCTCCTCGGCGCGGTCACGTTCTCGAACTTCTTCATCCTCACCCTCTACGTCCAGAACGTGCTGCACTACTCGGCGCTGAAGGCCGGCGTGACGTTCGCGGCGACCGCCTGCACCGCCGTCCTCTGGTCCGGGCTCTCGCAGTCCCTGGTCACGCGTATCGGAGCGAAGCCCGTGCTCGCGATCGGCTTCGCGGCCTGGATCGTCGGCACGTACCTCTACACCCGCGTTCCGGTCAACGGCTCCTACGGCGCGGATCTCCTGCCCGGGTACCTGGTGGTGGGGCTCGCGCTGGCGTTCACGTTCATCCCGGTGTCGATCGCCGCGCTCGCGGGCGTGTCCTACCACGAGGCAGGCCTCGCGTCCGGCCTGCTGAACACGACGCAGCAGGTCGGCGGGGCGATCGGCGTCGCCGTGGCCTCGTCGGTCTCGCTCAGCCACTTCAACCACCTGGTCGCATCCGGGGCGACGTTCCCGCAGGCGTTCACGGCCGGCTCGCAGTGGGCGTTCTGGGTGATGGTCGGCCTCGCCGCCGCGGGCCTCGTGGCGACGCTGACGCTGATCCGCCGCGAGGAGCTCGAGCCCGCCACCGAGGCGGCGACGGTGAACGCCTAGAGTGGGCCGTCGGTACCCGAGCGTGCTCGAGCTGATCGGCTCGACGCCGATCGTCACGCTCCCCGCGATCTCGCGCGACGTGCCCGGGACGATCCTCGGGAAGCTCGAGTACATGAACCCGGGCGGCTCGGTCAAGGACCGGATCGGGCTCGCGATGATCGAGGCGGCCGAGCGCGACGGGCTCCTGAAGCCGGGCGGCACGATCGTCGAGCCCACCTCCGGCAACACGGGCGTGGGCCTCGCGATCGCCGCGGCGATCAAGGGCTACCGCTGCATCTTCGTCATGCCCGACAAGATGAGCCAGGAGAAGATCGCCACGCTCCGCGCGTACGGCGCCGAGGTCGTGATCACCCCGACCGCCGTCGACCACGACTCCCCCGAGTCCTACTACTCCGTCTCGTCGCGGATCGCCGAGGAGATCCCCGGCGGCTTCAAGCCGGACCAGTACTCGAACATGGCGAACCCGGAGGCGCACTACCACGGCACCGCGCCGGAGATCTGGGAGCAGACGGGCGGCGAGCTCGACGCGCTCGTCATCTCCGTCGGCACCGGCGGCACGATCAGCGGCATCGGCCGCTACTTCAAGGAGCGCGGCTCGGCGACCCGCATCGTCGGCGCCGACCCCGAGGGCTCGATCTACACCGCCCGCGACGACAGCGAGCTCCACCCGTACCTGGTCGAGGGCATCGGCAAGGACACCTGGCCCGAAACGATCGACCTCGAGATGGTGGACGAGTGGATCCGCGTCTCCGACCGCGACTCGTTCCTCACGGCGCGGCGGCTCGCACGCGAGGAGGGGCTGCTCGCGGGCGGGTCGTCCGGCAGCACGGTCTGGGCCGCGCTCCAGGTCGCCTCGCGGCTCGGCCCGGACGCGCAGGTGCTCGCGATCCTGCCCGACTCCGGCCGCTCGTACCTGTCGAAGTTCCTCGACGACAAGTGGATGCTCGAGCACGGCTTCATCGAGCGGAGCGCGCCGATCCCGACGGTCGCCGAGCTGCTGCAGGCGAAGGGCGCCGAGGCCGAGCCGACACCGGATCTCGTGACGATCTCGGCGCACAGCAAGGTCGGCGAGGCGATCGAGCTCATGCACCGGTACTCGATCTCCCAGCTCGTCGTCGTCCGCGACGGGCAGCTCGCCACCCTCGCCGACGTGATCGGCTCGCTGCAGGACCGCGACCTCCTCGACCTCGTCTTCCGCAACCCGGACGCGCTCCACGACGACGTGGCGAACGCGATGCAGCCGCCGCTGCCGACGGTGGAGGACTCGGCGTCCGTGGACGACATCGTCGCCGCGCTCACGGGGCGCTCGAACGCCGTCCTCGTCGCCTCCGCGGGCATCCCCGCCGGTGTCGTCACGCGCTCCGACCTGCTCGAGTACCTGGCCCACACGCGGTAGATGAGAAAGATCGGGCCGGCCGAGCTGCGGCGGTTCGTCGTCGCGCGCCAGGGCTACACGTCACGCAGCCGCCACGCGACCGCGAACGAGGTGGCCGCGGAGATCGCGCGCCTCGGCGCGGTGCAGCTCGACTCGATCTCGACCGTCGACCGGGCGCACCGGATCACGCTCGCCACGCGCATCGGCGGCTTCGACGAGGGGGTTGTCTCCCGCCTCCTCGCCACCGGCCGCGTCTTCGAGTACTGGGCGCACGAGGCCTGCCTGCTGCCGGTCGCCGACTACCCCCTCTTCAAGCGCCGGATGCTCGAGCTCGCCGACCGCCACTGGTGGGGTCGCCAGCGGACGGAGGAGGGCCGCGCGGTCGAGCGGGAGGTGCTGGCGCGGATCCGCGAGGAGGGCGCGCTCCCGGTGCGCGCCTTCGAAGGACGGAGCGGCCCGATGTGGGGGTGGAAGCCCGCGAAGCGCGCGCTCGAGCACCTGTTCGCCGCCGGTGAGCTCGCGATCGCCGGGCGGCAGGGCTTCCAGCGCGTCTACGACCTGCCGGAGCGCGTGCTCCCGCGGGAGGTGCTCGCCGCACCGGTGCCGACGGAGGACGAGTTCCGCCGCGGCTACACGCTGCGTGCGGTGCAGGGCCGAGGGGCGCTGACGGAGGCCGGCATCGCCGAGCACTGCCGGTTCGCAGGCGGCGCGAAGGCGGTACGGCCGCACGTCGACGCGCTCGTCGCCGAGGGCTCTCTCGAGCGCGTCCAGGTCGACGACGGCGGTCCGCCGGTCGTGGTCGAGCCGGGCGCGGAGCTCGACGGCGCGCCTGCCGCACCGGTTCTGCTGTGCCCGTTCGACAACCTGATGTGGGACCGTCCGTTCCTGCGCCGCCTGTTCGGCTTCGACCACGTGATCGAGGTCTACAAGCGCGACCACGAGCGCGTGTTCGGCTACTACGTCCTGCCGCTGCTCGTCGGCGACCGCTTCGCCGGCCGCGCGGATGTCAAGGCCGACCGCGCCCGCGGCGTGCTCCAGATCAGGCGCTTCACCCCGGAGCCCGGCATCCGCCGCCGGCTCGAGGAGCCGCTCGAGCGCGCGGCACAGCGGCTCGCCCGCTCGCTCGGCCTTGCCGCGGTCGAGATCATGCCCGCGTGAACGAGACTCCGATCGAGGTGCGGATCGGCGACGGCGTCCTGCGCGGCCACGCCGGCGGAGTCGGCATCCCGGCCCTGGTCCTCCACGGCGGGCCCGGCCTGCCCGACTACATGGAGGGCTGCGCCGCAGAGCTCGGCCGGCTCTTCACGACCATCCGCTACACCCAGCGCGGGATCGAGCCGTCGACCGTCGGCGCTCCGTACTCGGTCGAGACGCACATGGCGGACGCGCTCGCCGTTCTCGACGCGCTGGGACTCGAGAAGGCGTGGGCGGTCGGCCACTCGTGGGGCGGCCACCTCGCGCTCCACCTTGCGGTCGCCCACCCCGAGCGCCTGCACGGCGTCGTCGCGATCGACACCCTCGGTGCATCGGGCGACGTCCTGCCCGGGTTCCGGGAGGCGCTCCTCGCGGCGCTCGGGGACGGGGCGCGCGCCCGGTGGAACGAGATCCAGGAGCGGGACGAGGCGGGCGAGGCAACCGAGGAGGAGCTCGTCGAGCAGCACGACATCGTCTGGCCTTCGTACTTCTTCGATGCGGCGAATGCGCCGCCACCGCTCACGAGCCGCGTGGGAGGCGAGTGCAACCGCGACACGTTCGCCTCGATCCGGGAGCACTTCGAGGTCGGCACCCTCCGCACCGGCCTGCCGAACGTGCGCCTGCCGGTGCTGTTCGTGCACGGCACGAACGACCCGTTGCCGATCCGCGGGGCGCTCGAGACGGCACGGCTGATCACCGGCGCCAAGGTCGGCCGCGTGCCGCGCTGCGGCCACTTCCCCTGGCTCGAGCAGCCGGGCTTCACCGACCGGATCATCCGCGGCCTCATCGCCGAGCTCTGACAACGCTCGTGGTGCAAGTTGCGAACTGGCAACGGTTGCAACTTGCACCACGAGCTTCCGGAGCTGTGGAGGCACTACGCTAGGGCGGCATGGAGTTCGAGACGCGCGCCATCCACGTGGGGCAGGAGCCGGACCCGGCGACGGGGGCGGTGATCACGCCCATCTACCAGACCTCCACCTACGTGCAGGAGGAGGTCGGGAAGCACAAGGGCTATGACTACTCGCGCACCGCCAACCCGACGCGCCGGGCGCTCGAAGAGGCGCTCGCGAGCCTCGAGGGCGCGGCGCACGGCGTCGCGTACTCCTCCGGGCTCGGCGCGACCACCACGATCATGCACCTGATCGACCCGGGCGACCGCGTCGTCCTGATCGCGGACGTCTACGGCGGGGTCTACCGGATGACGTCGCGGGTCTACGAGCCGAAGGGCTACCGCTTCACGTACGTGCCCGCCGACGAGTTCGACGAGAACCTGGGCTCGCGCCTCGACGGCGACGCGAAGCTCGTGTGGGTCGAGACGCCGTCGAACCCCCTGCTCAACGTCGTCGACATCCGCCGCGCCGCCGAGGCGGCACACGCGGCCGGCGCTCTGCTGGCCGTCGACAACACCTTCGCGTCGCCGTACCTGCAGCAGCCGCTCGCGCTGGGCGCCGACCTCGTCGTCCACTCGACGACGAAGTACCTCGGCGGCCATTCCGACGTCGTCGGCGGCGCGATCCTCACGAACGACGCGGCGCTGGCCGAGCGGCTTCGCTTCCTGCAGAACTCGCTCGGTGCGGTGCCCGGCCCCTTCGACGCGTGGCTCGTGCTGCGCGGCCTGAAGACGCTCGCCTTGCGGATGGAGCGCCACTGCGAGAACGCGCGCGCGGTCGCCGCGTACCTCGGGGAGCATCCGGCAGTCGAGCGCGTCCTCTACCCCGGGCTCGAGGGCCACCCCGGCCACGAGGTGGCGCGTCACCAGATGCGCGACTTCGGCGGCATGGTCTCCTTCCTCGTCGAGACGGAGGAGCATGCCGTCGCGCTCGCCGCCCGCACGAAGCTCTTCCAGCTCGCCGAGTCGCTCGGCGGAGTCGAGAGCCTGATCGAGCACCCGGCGCGCATGACGCACGCCTCGACGGCGGACGCGCCGTTCGCCTCGCCGGCGAACCTGATCCGCCTCTCCGTCGGCATCGAGGCCGCGTCCGACCTGATCGCCGACCTCGAGGCGGCCCTCGTCGGCATGCCGGCCCGCGCGCGGGCGTAGACCGCGTGCTGGAGCAGCTCGACCTCGGGTTCCTCGGGTTCGGGAACGCGATCGGCCCCTACGTCGTCGATACGACCGGCGGCCCCGCCCTCTTCGACTGCGGCCCGGCGACGACGCTGCCGCGGCTCCGCGAGGGCCTCGCCGGGCTCGGCATCGCTCTCACCGACATCCGCCACCTGCTCCTCTCGCACATCCACCTCGACCACGCCGGCGCGGCGGGGACGATCGTGCGCGAGCATCCGGCGCTCACCGTCTGGGTCTCCGAGATCGGCGCGCCGCACCTGATCGACCCGTCGCGGCTCGAGGCATCCGCCCGCCGGCTCTACGGCGAGAAGTTCGACCGCCTCTGGGGCGAGCTCGCGCCTGTCCCGGAGGCGAACGTCCGGCTCGCGGCGGGAGAGGCGCTCGGGTGGGAGGTGTTCCCCTCGCCCGGCCACGCCTCCCACCACGTCTGCTACTTCCGCGACGGCACGCTTCTCGCCGGTGACGCGTGCGGCGTGCGTGTGCAGCCGTCCCCGCTCGTGCTCCCGGTCTCGCCGCCCCCGGACATCGACGTCGAGGCCTGGCACGCGACGATCGAGGAGATCGCGCGCCGGCAGCCGGAGCGGCTCGCGCTGATCCACTTCGGCATCGCCACCGACGTCGAGTACCACCTCGGGCAGCTGGCCTCCGAGCTCGACCGCTGGGCCGGCCTCGTACGCAGCGGCCTCGACGCCGGCGAGTTCGCCACGGCGGCCCTGCCCGGCGCCGGCGCCGATCTGGCGCTGTACGACGCGATCGCGTCGCTCGAGCAGTCCTGGCAGGGCCTCCGCCGTTACTGGATCAAGAAGCGCGGCGTCGAGCTGTAAGGGGCTACGTCTCCGTCGACGGCAGCAGCAGCACGACCGTCTTCAAGACGTGGCCGTGCGGGTCGTTGATCGTGATGCCGAGCGTGTAGGTCTTCCCAGCCGCGGCCTTGTAGCGAATCGGGACGGTGATGTAGCCCCCGGCCTGAAGTGGGACGAGCGGCTGCGCCACCGCCAGCTTCTTCTTGCCGTCGAAGAGGCCGTAGGTCATGCCGAGCTTCGTTCCCGGCCGGTTGTAGAACGACATCGACGGGACCGGGATGCGCACCGAGATGTACTTGCCGGTCGGGACGGTCTGCACGAAGCCGACCATGTTCTTCGCGGCGTTGGCAAAGGACGTGTACGACGGCTTCTTCTTGCCGGCCGTCGTCATGAGGCCGCTGAACCACGTCTTGTCGTCGCTGTCGCGGAAGATGAACCAGGTGAACATCTCGACATACGGGTTCGCCTCCGCCAGCTGGAGCGCCTTGCGTGCGTCGGCGGCCTGCTGGGCGTAGCTGACCGGCCCGACCAGCGACGACGCCGGCGGCGTCTGCTCGCCGTACTCGGTGACCCAGATCGGCACACGGCGGTGGAACCACTTCTGCAGGTCGTTTCCGAACCGGGTCATGGTCGAAAAAGCAACGTTCGGGTAGGCGACGCGCTGCCCAGGCCCGAGCCTGTACACGCTCGGGTACGGATGCGTTGCCCACGCGTCGAACGGCAGCTTCGGGTTCGCCACGGCGAGCAGGCGCGCGAACGTCGCGGGGGCGACCGAGATGACGCTGCCCGTCGGCTTGTTGCGACCACGGTTCGAGGTCTCGCCGGCCGCGACCATCGCCTGCGGATTGCCCTTCTTGATGCCGTTGTACGCAGCCATGTAGAGCTTCGCGTACTCCTGCGCGCTCACGATCTTGCCGCTCGAGTCGAACTGAGGCGCCAGGAAGAGCTGGAGGTTGGGCTCGTTCCAGACCGAGAAGCGCGTGACGGGCCCGAGTCCGGCGTGGCGCCCGTTGTACCGGGACGCAAGCATCTGTGCGAAGTTCGTGAGATCGGAGAGCCGCGTCGGCGGGTAGTTCGGCGTCTTGCCGCCGTTCGCCCAGGCCGGTGTCTGGGCGATCGTCATCAGCACCTCCATCCCGTACCCCTCGGCCGTGTTCACGAGCGCGTCCAGGTCCTTGAGGTTGTAGGCCGGGTCGCTGCCGTTCAGCGGCGAGCTCGGCCGCTTCGACGCGATCGTCGACCAGTTGGCGAGAACATGGATGATCGACGCATGCGCCCGCTGGGCGTTCGCGAAGTTGCTCGCGATGTCCGTCGACCAGCGAAAGCTCGGGTCGTCGAAGAAGCCGATGGGCATCCGGGAGACGGCTTTCGCGCTTCCTGCGGTGGCGGCAAGGGCGAGCACGAGCAGCGGGAGAACGAGACGCATCTTCTGCACAGACAACCTCCTAGGGAGCGGCGACACCTCGGGATACCCACGCTAGCCGGTCCGAATCAGCACCATGTAAAGGTGTGACGGTGACGGGAGCAGCGGCGTATCCACGGGTATGAAGACGAAAATTGCAGGAATCCTGTTGGCGGTCACCGGGCTCGCAGCGGCGGCCACGGCGTCCGGGGCGGGCGCCGCGGCGGGGCGCACGATCACCGTGCAGGGGACCGGGATCGCAACGTCGGTTCCGAATGAGGCGCAATTCTCGTTCGGCGTCTCCGTCACGACCCCTTCCGCGAAAGGGGCCCTGAGCGAGAGCTCGCGGCGCATGAACGCGCTCATCGCGGCGATGAAGGGACAGGGCGTGCCGGCGGCCGACATCCAGACGTCGCAGATCTCGCTGACGCCGAACACGAACCAGACGGGCACGAAGATCGTGAGCTTCAGCGCGAGCGAGACGCTCACGGTGACGACGAAGGCGATCGCGAAGGCCGGCTCGATCGTCGACGCCGCGGTCACCGCGGGCGCGAACACGGTCGACGGGCCGAACCTCGGCCCCTCGAGCCAGCAGGCGCTTCGAGGGCGCGCGCTCGCCGCCGCGGTCGCCGATGCGCGCACGCGTGCGCTCGCGATCGCGAAGGCGTCGCACGTGCGGCTCGGTGCCGTCGTCACGGTGACCGAGAACTCGAGCTCGCCGATCCCGTTCCAGGAGTCCGCGAAGGCGGCCGCGGCGCCCGCCGCGACGCCGGTCGAGCCGGGAACGGTTCAGACGGAAGAGGACGTGACCGTCACCTTCGCGATCGGCTAGACGACGACGCGCCAGGCACGCGCGGGCGCGCGGTTGATGCCGCAGACGACCTCGTGCGTGATCGTGCCGGCGGCGGCGGCGACCTCCTCCGCCAGCAGGCCGTCGCCGATCAGCGTGACCGGCGTGCCCGGCTCGACGGGCTCGGGCAGGTGGACGGCGAACGCGTCCATCGAGACGATGCCGACGACGGCGCGGCGCTCCCCGGCGACGAGGACCTCCGAGCCGGTGAGGTTGCGCCTGAACCCGTCCGCGTAGCCGACCGGGACGAGCCCGATCCAGGTCGGCTCGGCCGCGACGAAGCGCCGCTGGTAGCCGGTGCTCTCGCCGGGCTGTAGCTGCTTCACCTGGCGGATCGCGCTCCTCCAGGAGAGCGCCGGGCGGAGGCCGTCCGCGGACGGATCGGTGCCGAAGGGCGAGAGGCCGTAGAGGCCGATCCCGGGACGCCCGGCGTCGAAGGCGGCGGCGGGGAAGCGCAGGATCGCGGCGCTGCCGGCCAGGTGGCACGTCAGGCCGGGGTGCGCCGCGGCGATCGCCGCGAAGCGCTCGATCTGCGCGTCCGTGAATGCCGGGTCGACGTCGGCTGAGGCGAGATGGCTCATCAGCCCGACGACGTCGGGGCTCGACGGCAGCTCCTCCCTGACGCCCCACCGCCCCATCCCGGTGTCGACCTTCACGTGGAGCGGAATCCCCTCCGGCAGCGGCCCGCCGCTCACCGTCAGCTCGAGGCGCGCCTCCCGCGCCGCCCGGAACTCGCCGGGCGCGGCCGGGCTGAGCACGATGATCCGCGCTCCGGGAAGCGCCGCGCGCAGCTCGGCCCCCTCGCCGACGGTCGCGACGCAGAGCGCCGTGGCGCCCTCGGCAAGCGAGGCCTCGGCGGCCGTGAGGCCGCCGTGGCCGTAGCCGTCCGCCTTCACGACCGCCCACAGCTCCGCGCGCCCCAGCGCCTCTCCGAGCCGGCGGACGTTCGCACGCAGCGCCGCGCGGTCGATGGTCACGACGGAGCGCGCCGCGTCCGGCACCTCCCGCCCGGCGTCAGACACCGCGCAGCCAGCCGCCGTCGACGGCGAACGACGAGCCCGTGAGGTACCCGGCCCGTTCCGAGCAGAGGAAGACGGCGAGCGCCGCGAGCTCCTCCGGCTCGGCCAGGCGCCCGAGGGGGACCTCGGCCTGGAGCGCCGCCTCCGCGTCGGGGTCGTGCTCGTAGAGCTCGACCATCCGGTCGGTGCGGGTGAAGCCCGGCAGGATCGTGTTGACCGTGATGCCGTCGCGGCCGACCTCGCGGGCGAGCGCGTTCGCGAGCCCGGCCACCGCCGGCCGAAGCGCATTCGAGAGCATCAGGTTCGGCACCGGCTCGCGCGCCGTGATCGACGTCACGCACAGGATGCGGCCCCACCGGCGCGCCTTCATCGCGGGCTGGGCGCTCCGGATCTGCTCGACGGCGCTGCCGTGGAGGAGCGCCACGGCCGCGTCCCAGTCCTCGGCGCCGAGGGAGTCGAACGTGCCGGCGGGCGGGCCGCCGGTGTTGGCGACGAGGATGTCCAGGCGGCCGAAGCGGTCGAGGCAGGCGTCCACGACGCGCGCCGGCTCGCCCCGGCGCGCGAGGTCGGCGGCGATCGCGACCGTCTCGGGCCCGATCCCGGCCGCGGTCTCCTCGAGCGCCGCCGCGTCGCGCGCGCAGATCGCGACCCGAGCGCCCTCGAGCGCCAGCTCGCGCGCGACTGCGCGGCCGAGGCCGCGGCTCGCGCCGCAGACGAGCGCGACGCGGCCCTCCAGGCCGAGGTTCACGTGCGCAGGTAGACGTCCGTGCCGTCGAGCCAGTCCTGGCGCGGCGGCGCGAAGACGTCGAGGTCGAGCGTGCGCTCGAGCGCCTCGGCCCGGTGCGGCACACCCGAAGGGATGTGGAGCACCTCCCCGGCCGCCACGTCGACGACCTCCGCCTCGTCCTCGCCGAGCCAGAAGCGAAGCGTGCCCTCGAGGATGTAGGTCAGCTGCTCGTTGTCGTGGGAGTGCTTCGGGACGATGCAGCCCTTCTCCATGTACACGTGCGCGAGCATCAGCCGCTCGCCCGTGACGAGGCGCCGGTCGAGGAGCGGGTTGAGGGACTCCTTCGGCAGGTCGTCCCAGCGGTGATGGGTACCCAGTTGCGTCATCGGGTCGGCCTCTATCATCGTCGCTCTCGCCCACTGCTGTCGCCGCAACTCCATAACCCGAGGAGGGAACGCATGAGGTTTACGTTCGTCACCGTCGTCGCGGTGCTCGCGGGCGTCATCGCCATCGCGGGCTCCGGCGCCGCGCGCTCGAATCACGGCGCGACGATGCCGACACTCGTCCACGACGGGACGCTCACCGTGGCGACGTACGGGACGGGCTTCCCGACCGTCGTCGTCAACAAGAACGGCACGCTCGGCGGGACGTCCGGCGCGTGGATCAACGCCTACGCGAAGGCTGCGGGGCTGAAGGTGAAGCTCTTCCAGACCACCTTCACGTCGGCCATCCTGGCCGTGCAGCAGAAGAAGGCCGACCTGACGATGGACATCTACTACACGCCCGACCGCGCGAAGACGCTGTACTACACCTACCCGTTCAGCGTCGAGGGCCTCCAGGTGTTCACCAAGAAGGGGTTCGACTACACCGGCCCCGCGAGCCTCAAGGGCCACAAGGTCGCCGCCGTCAGCGGCGTCGTCTGGACCGACGGGCTGAAGAAGTACTTCGGCTCCGACCTGCAGGAGTACCCGTCGCAGGCGCAGGCCGCGACGGCGTTCATGAACGGCCAGGTCGACGGCTACTTCGAGGCCGACGCGCAGTACTTCGTGCCGCCGATCAACAAGTCGGCGAGCGTCACGCCGCACAACCTGAAGGACGGCGACTACGGCCTGACCGGCTTCGCCAAGGGCTACGGCTACATCATCGTCAACTGCGGCGCGAAGGACCTCGCCGCCGGCCTCGACGCCACGCTCGCCCAGATGGAGAAGAGCGGGCAGTGGGCGATGGTGCTGAAGCAGGCGGGGGCGCCGGCCGGGACGCTCGCGGACCAGATCCCGCCGCGCACCTCGCCGAAGCAGGGCTGCTGACGGACTCCGCAACGATGACGACCGACGAGGGCCGGGGAACGGGCAGTTCTCCGGCCCTCATCGAGGTCGTCGGGCTGGGCAAGGACTTCGGCTCCAAGAGCGTGCTCGACGGCGTCGACTTCCGCGTCGAGAGCGGCGAGAAGGTCTGCATCGTCGGCCCGAGCGGCTCCGGCAAGACGACGCTCCTGCGCTGCCTCAACCTGCTGATCGAGCCGAGCCGCGGCACGCTTCTCCACCGCGGCGAGCTCGTCGGCGAGTGGCCGGACCGGCGCCCGGCGATCGACCTGAAGGCCTACCGGAGCCGGATCGGCTTCGTCTTCCAGCACTTCGAGCTCTTCCCGCACCTGACCGCGCTCGGGAACATCGCGCTCGCGCCGCGGCACATTCTCGGCGAGAGCCGCGCCGACGCGCGCCGGAAGGCGCAGGGCCTGCTCACGCGGATCGGCCTCGACCACCTCGCGGACGCGCACCCGCACACGCTCTCGGGCGGCCAGAAGCAGCGGATCGCGATTGCCCGCGCGCTCGCGATGGAGCCCGAGCTGATCCTGTTCGACGAGCCGACCTCGGCACTCGACCCCGAGATGGTCGGCGAGGTGCTGTCGATGATGGCGGCGCTCGCCGCCGGCGGGACGACCATGGTGATCGTCACGCACGAGCTCGGCTTCGCGCACGAGATCGCCGACAAGGTGGTCGTGATGGAGTCGGGCGGGATCGTCGAGCAGGGCCCGACGAAGGAGGTCTTCGACAACCCGAGGAACCCGCGGACTCGCGAGATCCTCCGCCCGCCGAAGACGACCTGGGGGCAGACGGCCCCGATCGTCTGATGCAGGGCTCCTGGGCCTGGACGCTCTACCACGCGCTCGGCACGACGATCAGGCTCTGCCTCGTCACGTTCGGGGCGAGCCTCGTGCTCTCGGCGCTCCTCGCCACCGCGAGCAGCGCGCCCTGGCGGCCGCTCCGGATCGTGACGCGCCTCGTCGTCGACCTGCTGCGCAGCATCCCGATCCTCGCGCTGCTGATCTTCGTCTACTACGGCCTCGGCAAGTACACGGCGAGCTGGCAGATCTCGCCGTTCTGGATGGCGGCGATCGCGCTCACGCTCGGCGAGTCGGCGTTCCTGAGCGAGATCTTCCGCGCCGGGATCGAGGCGATCCCGCGGAGCCAGTGGGAGGCGGCGAAGAGCCTCGGCTTCAGCTGGCTCGCGACGCTGCGGCTCGTGATCGCGCCCCAGACGCTCCTGCCCTCGATGCCGGCGATCGTGAACATGGGGATCTTCACGCTGAAGGACAGCTCGCTCGCCTCGATCATCGCGGTGCCCGAGATCACCCAGGCGGCGAACGACCTGGTCTCGGACACGTTCATGCCGTTCCAGGTCTTCTCGCTGCTCGCGCTCTTCTACCTCGGGATCATCCTCCCGTTCACGATCGTCGCCGGGCTCGCGGAGCGTCTGATCGCCCGCTACTACGGCCTCCACTCCGACCGCGCGAGGGCGGCCCGTGCCTGAGCTCCTCGCCGCCACGAGCTACTCCAGCCTCACCGGCGAGTTCCTTCGTGCGGGGATCGAGACGCTGAAGATCGCGTTCGGCGCCTGGGCGGTCTCCGCGGTCGCCGGCCTGCTGCTCGCCGTCGCGCGCGACGCTGCGATCTGGCCGCTGAAGGTGCTGATCGCGCTGCTCACGGCGGTCCTCCGCTCGATCCCGCAGCTGATCCTGCTCTACCTGATCTTCTTCGGGCTGCCGTCGGTCGGGATCCAGATCGACGCGCTCCTGACCGCGATCCTCGTGCTCGGGCTCGCCGATGCCGCCTTCAACGCCGAGTACTACCGCGGCAGCCTCCTCACGGTGCCGCACACCCAGCGGGAGGCCGGAACGAGCCTCGGCTTCTCGCGCCTCGGGACGATGCGGCACATCGTGCTGCCGCAGGCGATGCTCTACATGATCGCGCCGCTCCTGAACTCGTTCCTCTCGCTGATCAAGACGGCGACGCTGGCCTCGGCGATCGGGCTGCCCGAGATCCTGTACCACTCCCAGAACGAGATCCAGACGACGGGCGAGGTGACCCGCGTGATCGTCGTCGTCATCGTCATCTACGCCGTCGTGTGCATGCCGCTCATCCGCCTGACGGCCTACGTCGAGCGGCGCACCAAGGAACGGCTCTACACCTGAAAGGAGGCCCAGTGACAACCACCATACCGAGCTCCGTCCGCCGGATCCCCGAGCCGAACTACCCGAACTTCCCCGCCGAGGAGATCGCGGCGCGCTGCCGCCGGATGCGCGAGCTGATGGCCGAGGAGGGCATCGACCTCCTGCTGCTCACCGAGAAGGAGAACGTCGTCTACTTCAGCGGCCTCTCGAGCTGCGCCTGGGTGCAGAAGGGCGTCGTGCCGGCCGTCGTGCTGCTCCACGTCGACACCGACGAGCCCGTGATGCTGCTGCCGGACTTCTGGCTCGGCACCGCGGAGAAGACGACCTGGTACCAGGACTTCGTGCTGCACCACGCGAGCCACTCCGACCCGAACGACTTCGTCAACCTGGTCGTCTCGACGATCAGGGAGCGCGGCTGGGGCTCCGGGCGGATCGGCTACGAGGCCGGGCACGAGATGCTGATGGGGCTGCCGATCGCGCAGTGGGAGCACCTGCGCGGCCAGCTCGACGCGCCGTTCGTGCCGGCCGGCGAGCCGATCTGGAGGGTGAGGATGATCAAGTCGCCGCTCGAGGTCGAGCGGCTGCGGCGCGCGTCGGTGGTGACGAACACGGCGCACGAGGTGCTCCGCGACTCGCTGCGGGTCGGGATGCTGGAGACGGAGGCAGGCGCGATCTTCCGCCGCGCGCAGCTCCAGGACGACGTCGACGAGCAGGACCACTTCTTCCTCAACATGCGCTCCGGCCGTGACCGCTACTCGATGACCGACACGTTCCCGAAGCGCCGGCCGCTCGGGCGCGGCGAGATCTTCGTCGTCGACGGCGGCATCCTGCTCGCCGGCTATGCGAGCGACACCGCGCGCGTGATCGCGATCGGCGAGCCGTCGGAGCTGCATGCGTCCGTGTACAGGACGGTGATCGCCGCGAAGCACGCGGCGCTCTCCAAGCTCAAGGCGGGCGTGCCGGCATCCGAGCTCTACCGGGCGGTTCGAGGTGTCTTCGACGACGCGGGCCTCCCCGTGCACATCGACATGGTCGGCCACGGCCTCGGCCTCGACACGCACGAGCCGCCGATGCTCTCGCCGGTCAACGACGCGCCGCTCGAGGAGAACATGGTGATCAACATCGAGCCGTGGGTGACGCTGCCGGACGACCAGGGCGTGCTCGTGATCGAGGACACCTTCGTGGTCACCGCGGACGGCTACGACGAGCTGACGATCCCCCACGCCGACGAGCTCTGGGTCGTCGACCGCTGATGCGGTTCGGCGTCATCCCCGCGCACGGCCCGGCGCACGTCGACGAGGCGATCCGCCAGCTCCACCTCGCCGACGACTACGGCTTCGACGCGATCTGGATCGAGGAGCACCACGACGCCGGGCCGTACTGGCCGACGCCGCTGCTCGCGATCGCGGCCCTCGCCCCGCACCTCGGCCGGCTCTCGATCGGCACGGCGATCCTCGTGCTGCCGCTCCACGACCCCGTCCACCTTGCCGAGCAGGGCGCGATCCTCGACGCGATGACGGGCGGCCGGCTCGTGCTCGGCTTCGGGCTCGGCGACAGCGCCGAGGAGTTCGCGGCGTTCCGGGTGCCGGCCGAACGGCGAGGGACGCGAGCGGAGGAGCAGATCGCGATCATCCGCGCGCTCTGGCGCGGCGAGACGCTCGACCACGCGGGTCGCTACTACGAGCTGCACGGCGTGCGGCTGAAGACCCCGCCGGTGCAGCCCGGAGGCCCGCCGGTCTGGATCGGCGGCTGGGGGCCGCGGCAGCTCCGGCGCGCGGCGACGATCGGCGACGCCTGGCTCCCGGGCCCGGTCGGGACGTTCACCGAGATCGCCGAGCGGCAGGCCGTCTACGACGAGCACGTCCGCGAGGCGGGCGGCGACCCGCAGGCGCGCCCGCGGCCGCTGATCCGCGACGTGATCGTGGCGAAGACGGACGAGCAGGCGTGGGCGATCGCGGCCAGGTCGGTGCTGCCCTCGTGGTACGACACCTACGTGGAGAGCGAGCACGTCCTGGTCGGGCGCGAGACGAGCGGCGCCCGGATCGACGATCCCCGCGACCTCGCGGCCGACCGGCTGATCGTCGGTGACCCCGAGAGCGTCGCCGGGCAGCTGGCGCGGTGCATCGACACGCTCGCCTGCAACCATCTCGTGATCCGGCTGAAGCTGCCCGGCCTCGAGCCGCCGCAGATGACCGAGATGCTGCACCTGCTCGGCCGCGAGGTGCTCCCCGAGCTGCGAGAGGAGAGGCGATGACTGCGACGCTCCCGACGACGACGACGCTCATCGTTCCGACGCTCGAGGGCGCGCTCGAGCGGCTGCCGCTCTTCCCGGCGAGCACATTCGCGAAGCCCTCGGCGCCGCCGCGGTCGCGCCGGCTGCTCGCGGCCGCTCACGTCGTCGCCGATCCATTTTCCGGCGGCGCGTCGGCGCCCGACCGGATCGACCTCGAGGCGACCCTGGCGATCCGGCGCCACCTCTGGTCGTGGGGCATCGGCGTCGCCGACGCGATGGACACGGCCCAGCGCGGCATGGGCCTCGCCTGGGAGGTCGCGAAGGAGCTGATCGCACGCTCGATCGAGGAGGCAAGGGCCTGCGACGGCGACCTCGTGATCGGCGCCCAGACCGACCACCTCGAGGCCGGCTCGGGGCGCAGCCTCGACGACGTGGTCGCGGCGTACGAGGAGCAGATCGGCTTCGTCGAGGGCCTCGGCGGCCGCGTCGTCGTGATGGCGAGCCGCGAGCTCGCACGCATCGCCGGCGGCCCGGACGACTACCACCGCGTCTACGGGCGCGTCCTCTCGCAGCTCCGCGAGCCGACGATCATCCACTGGCTCGGCGAGGTCTTCGACCCCGCGCTCGCCGGCTACTGGGGCTCGGCCGACCTCGACCGCGCGATGGACGTGCTGCTCGAGGTGATCCGCGACAACGCCGATCACGTCGAGGGCATCAAGCTGTCGCTGCTCGACCAGCGCCGGGAGCTCGTCATGCGCGAGCGGCTCCCCGACGGCGTGCGGCTGTACACCGGCGACGACTTCGACTACCCGGTGCTGATCCGCGGCGACGGCGAGCGCTCGAGCGACGCGCTCCTCGGCGTGCTCGACGCGATCGCCCCGGCTGCGGCGACCGCGCTCGTCTCGCTCGACGGCGGCGACGGCGACCGCTTCGAAGAGATCCTCGGGCCGACGCTGCCGCTCGCGCGCACGATCTTCGAGGCCCCGACCTACCACTACAAGGTCGGGCTCCAGCTCGTCTCCTACCTCAACGGGCGGCAGAGCCACCTCCGGATGCTCGGCGGCATGGAGAGCCAGCGCTCGCTCCTCCACCTGGCGCGCGTCTACCGCTACGCGGGCGAGGCGGGGCTGCTCGAGGACCCGGAGCTGGCGGCCGCGCGGATGCGCGGTCTCCTCGAGGCAGGCGGGGTCAGCCAGAGCTGAGGTGGTTCCACAGGTTCGCGACGACGCGCCACGAGGCGGCGTCGCCCGCGCCGGCGAGCGTGAAGGCGCCGGCGGCGAAGACCTCGGCGCCGGCCGGCGTCGAGTAGTACGTCATGTCGGCCGTGCCGCCCGGGCCCATCAGGTTCGGTATCCGCGCGACGACGATCGTCCCGGGCGGCGAGCTCGGCGCGACGTGGTCGATCTCGATCCCGCCGCTGCCGAAGCGCGAGCCGGTGTGAAGGCCGGTGCCCGCGAAGAGCCAGGGCACGCGCGCCGTCGTCGCGACCCGCCACGGGCCCTGCGTGCCGCCGCGGTTGTTGCGGTAGAGCCCGACGCCGACGAGTGAGGCCTCGGGCCGCCCGAGATCGCGCCAGGGCTGCGTCCGGGTGATGCGCGACCCGTGCCGGACGACGCGCCAGTAGAAGTCGTCCGCCGAGAGGAACATCAGGTGGCCGCCCCCGTCGCGAAAGCGAGCGACGGCGTCGTACATCCGCGCGGTGACGTACTCCTCGTGGCCCGGGAAGACTACGAGGCGGTAGCGCGGCAGTGCCTCGAGCGCCGCCGCCGTGTCCAGATCCTCGTCGCTGACGAAGTCCGCGTGCCGCCCGGTGCCGGCGAGCCACCGGAGGAACGGCAGGTCGTAGGTCGTGAAGTGCGGCGGCACGCCCCGCGCGAGGAACGGCCGGTCGAGGCGGACGGTGCGGACGGCCGAGCTGTCGTACCAGGTGTCTCCGCGTCCGTCGTCGTTGTCGTCGCGGAAGTTGTAGGCCTGCCACGTGAAGGTCGGCTCGACCACGAGTACACGGGTGGCGCCGAGCCGCCGCGGCCGGAGGACGAACGTCGCGAAGCCGGTCAGGCCGCCGGCGCGAAGCTGCGCGAAGTAGACGCCGCTCGGCCAGTCGCCGAGGCGGAGCGCGACCGGCTCGTGGCCGGCCCGCGCGCCGAAGCGCCAGACGCGCGAGACGGGCGTCCCGCTCATCGTCGTGCGGCTCCAGTGGCCGCCGCCGTCGACGCGGTAGATACGGACGCTGAAGGCCGGCTCCGCCCGCCACAGGACGAGCTTCGCCACCTCGCCGGGGCGGTAGCTCTGCTGCAGGAACGTCGCCGGCACGCCCGGCGTCGTCTCCCAGGCCGGCCGGTGCCGCCGCGCCGGCTGCGCCACGTGCCGCGTCCCGGTCTGCCCGACGAGAACGCCCGCGGCGGCGGCCGCGACTCCCGCCCCCACTGCGACGAGACCCAGGAGCTTCGGTCCGATCTTTTTGTCTCCGTTTTGCAAGAAGTGCCGCGCCACCGTTCGGACGCGCCGCGCCTGGTCTCTCCCACCGGGAACCGGAAGGAGGGTAGACGATGGCCGAGCACGCGAGAGGATCCAACGCTCGTGAAGGGGCAGCGGCCCCTGGCGGAGGTCGCCCGGAGCGTCGCCGCGGAGGCGGCCTCAGACGCGCGCGGCGCGCCGGCGGTCGCCGGCGACGGTCAGCGAAGCGAGCGCGAGGGCGGTCGCGGCGAACCCGGTCATCACGATCCCGAGCGCCCTCACCGAGCCGTGCCCGGCGATCCCGGTCAGCGGCGCGCCGACGGCCGAGAGGCCGTACTGGCCGAGACCGATCAGCGCCGAGGCCGCGCCGGCGACCGCGGCGTAGTCCCGCATCGCGAGCGCGGTCGAGTTCGCGACCACGAACCCCCACCACGGCAGCGCGACGAGGAGGCAGAGGAAGAACGGCCAGATGCCGCGGTCGCCGACGGCGAGCACGAGGAGGGCGCCCGCAAGCTGCGTGACGGCGCCGACGAGCAGGAGGCGGCGGGGGTCGACCGTCTGCACGAGCCGGGCGTTCAGCTGGGAGATGACCATCATCACGAGGCCGATCACGAAGAACATCGCCGCGAAGGTCTGCGGCGAGTGGCCGTAGACGTCCTGGACGACGAACGGGACGCTCGCGAGCGAGGCGACGAACATCCCGACGGTGCACGCGATCGGCAGCGCGTACCCGGTGAACCGCGCGGACGTGAGGAGCATCCGGAACGTCGCCGCCGTCGCGCCGAGCGTTGCCGGACGCCTGCGCTCCGCGGGCAGCGTCTCGGGCAGCCGCAGGAACGAGGCCACGAGGAGCACGACCCCGAACGCGGCGAGGACGAGGAAGATCCCCCGCCACGAGGTGACCTTGAGGATCTGGCTGCCGATGAGGGGCGCGACCATCGGCGCCATCCCGAGGACGAGGAACATCCTCGAGAACGCGCGGGCCGCCTCGATCCCGCTGAAGAGGTCGCGCACGATCGCGCGCGAGACGACGACGCCCGACGAGGCGGCGAAGCCCATGAGAAGGCGGCCGGCGGCGAGGAGCAGCAGTGACGGCGCGAGCGCGCACGCGAGCGCGGCCACGACGTAGAGGACGCTCCCGGCGACGAGCGGCCGCCGGCGGCCGAGGACGTCGCTGATCGACCCGGTCGCGATCTGCCCGGCCGCGAGGCCGATGAAGAACGTCGTGATCGTGAGCTGCGTCCCGCTCTGCGCGACGTTCAGGTCGTTCGCGATCGCCGGCAGCGCCGGGACGTACAGGTCCGTCGACGCCGCGCCCATCGTCGAGAGCGAGCCGAGGAGGAGCAGGATCTCGACGCGCTGCCTGCGCGGGCCTGCCGCATTCACCCCGCGGCCTCGGCCGTCATGACTAGGAATCCGGCAGGAGCGCGCGCGCCGTTTCGAGGTCGCTCTCGTTGACGAGGACCTCCGTGGGGCCGGCGAGAGCGAAGCCGCCGCCGAGCCCGCCGCCGCTCATGTCACCGCGGCGATACGAGCACTCGATCCCGTTCTCCCGCAGCAGGCCGCAGAGGATCTCGGCCTCCATCTCGTCACGAACGACGGTCAGCGTCACAACGTCCACCGTGGCACCGTAGCCATCCGGCGACGACGTTGCCAACTCCGTCGTCGATCCCGCCCTTGGGATGGGAAGCCGTGGCAGGACGGCTAGGAAAGACGCTGCAAACCAGGGATACCCTCGGAGTGGATGGTTCTCCACGCACCGTCACTGCCGTCGAACTGGGGCTGGCTCCGCGGCTTCCGTCCGCGCGCGATCCTGGCCGAGCGCTGGAACGCGGTCGCACGCCGGTCGGACTCGCCGGTGCGGTACGCGATCGGGTTCGCGTTCTGCGGCGGCCTCGCGCTGCTGGTCACCCTCGGCGTCCTCGCGGCGTCGCTCGAGTGGTCGCTCGCCTACGGCGTGCTCCTCATCCCGTGCGCCCTCGGCTGGCTCGGGTTCCTGAACGAGTTCGGCGTGGTGTCGCTCTGGAAGGTGAAGCCGGCCGAGACGGTCCAGCAGGCCGCGCCCGCCGAAGAGCCTCCGGCCAAGCCTGCCGCGAAGCCGGCTACCCCCCGCCGCCGGAAGACGGCGACGGCGACGGCGACGCCGAAGCCGCGCTCGAACCCGGCGTAGCCCTCAGCGGCGCCTGACCCGCCGCGCCAGGCGCCGGGCGAGGACCGTGCACCCGAGCCAGAGCGCGGGGAACAGGATCGCGTTCGTCCAGGTGAGGCCGCCGACGACGACGCTCGCCACGAACCCGAAGAAGAGGCCGACGCTGAGCACCCACCAGGTGAGCCAGACGCCGGCCACGATCGCGGCGCGCCTGACGCCGTGAACGAGCGTCGAGGGCCGGCGCAGCACGGGCAGGTCGTCGAGGGCCCGCCGGACGTCGCCGTCCCGCCGCGCGGAGAGCGCCACCTCGAGCCGCTCGGTCAACTCCTCGACGGAAAGCCGGCCGCGGAGGAAGTGCTCCTTCAGCGCCGTC
>Ga0335085_10004864_pt1 | contig 21942 bp, 24 predicted proteins | sample Lox_Sample_45_FD_206712 | JGI IMG/M metagenome (GOLD analysis project Ga0335085, IMG submission 206712) | Soil microbial communities from Loxahatchee National Wildlife Refuge, Florida, United States - Lox_Sample_4.5 | ecosystem: Environmental > Terrestrial > Soil > Wetlands | place: USA...
CACAAGGCAGCGGCATGGGCCTAGCAATCAGCCGTTCCATTGTCGAGTCGCACGGTGGCCGCCTTTGGGCGACACCAAACAGCGGACGTGGCGCCAGTTTTCATTTCAGTTTGCCGACCGCCACAGAGGTGCCGAAATCTCCATCTGCTTCGTAATGAGGGTGGGGGTCAGTGCGTTTCTGGTGAACGAATACCCAGCTTCTCGGCCATTCTGACTAGATCTGCGAGAGAGTTGGCATGCATCTTCCGCATGACCTGCCCTCGGTGCACCTTGACGGTGAACTCGCTAATGTCCAACTCGCCGGCAACTTGCTTGTTGAGCAACCCGGAAACGACCTGCTGCATGACTTCCTGCTCTCGACGAGTCAAAGACGCATAGCGCGCCCGGAGCGCGTCCATGTCAGCATGACGCCGACGGTTAGCGCGATCGCGCTCCATTGCTTCTGCGATGGCGAGAAAAAGCTGCTCTTTGTCGAAGGGCTTGGTTAGAAATTCAACTGCGCCGGCCTTCATTGCCTGCACCGATGCGGGGATATCACCATGGCCAGTGATAAACACAATCGGTATATTGAGGTTTCCCTCGGCCATCCGCTTCTGCAGATCCAGCCCACTCGAGTCCGGAAGCTGGAGATCGAGCAAAAGGCAACTCGGCGCATCAGCGCGAGGACGAGCGAGGAACTCCTCTGCCGACGCAAAGGTTTCAACTTTCCATCCCGCAGCTCGAATGAGGCTACTGACACCCTCTCGAAAGGACAGGTCATCATCCACAATCGCGACAATTGCCTTAGGTTCAGGCAACGGGTGCTCCATCGTGGTATCGGGGAAGCGTGAACTGTACGGTCACGCCAGCATCTTGGTTTGCAGCAGCCCAAATCCTTCCACCGTGACTCTGCACGATGGAACGGCTGATCGATAATCCCATTCCCATGCCCGATTTTGTGCTGTAGAAGGGATCAAAGATTTTTGTCAGGTTGTTCGGATCAAGGCCTACCCCCGTGTCCTGAACGGCAACGCAGACGTGGCCAGACTCACTGTTCGATGTGGTGATCAGAAGTCGCCTTGAATCTGTATCACGCATCGCGTCCATGGCGTTCATGACAAGATTGAGTACTACCTGCTGCAACTGCACACGATCCCCAACCACAGGACTCAGGGCCTCGGCAAACCCTGTCTGGATCGTAATCTTCCTTCTCTTTGTTTCAGCCACCAGCAGGGCAATCACTTCCCGCACAGTTTCATTCAAATCCAGCTTTGTTTTCGGTGGCAGGGATTTCTTAACGAGGCCGCGAATTCTGGAAATTATCTCGCCCGCCCTTGTACCATCCCTAACGATTCGACGAGCAGCCTCTCGGGCTTCCTCCAAATTAGGAGAATCGGCCGCGAGCCATAGCAAGCAAGCCTCGCCATTGCTCACGACGCCGGAGAGCGGCTGATTGATTTCGTGCGCGATCGATGCCGTCATTTCGCCAATGGCGTTCACCCGATTGATGTGCGCAATTTCTGCTTCCAATTCACGTAAACGCTCACGCTCCTGCTCGGCCTGTTTTCGTTCGGTGATGTCACGCACTATAGCTAGGTTGAGATGCTGTCCGCCTTGCCAGTACGGACGGACGCGAACATCGACTGGCAAGAGCGTTCCGTCCTTTCGCCGAAAACGAGACTCGAAACCGAAAACCTCTCCCGCCATGAGCCGCTCGCCGATCGAGCGAAAGGAGGCTGGATCTTCATTCGGGTCTACGAAGTCTCGGGGAGTCATTCTTAAGAGTTCCTCCCGTGTGTAACCTAAGCTCTCGCAGGCGTACTGGTTCACATCGACAAGTTTGCCGTCATCGGTACGCAACATGATTGCGTCGGCCGCGTGATCCACGATAGTCCTGTAACGGACTTCGCTAGCACGCAACTCCCGTTCGGCGCGAACCTGTTCCGTGATATCAACATTTGTGCCGACATATTGAATCAGCTCTCCGTATTGATCAAGTACGGGTCGCATGATTCCGCGCACGTGCTTCATAACTCCATTCGGCAACAGGAGTCGAAAATCAATGCTACCGGGGTCTGAACCGACTTGTTCTTCGGATAGAGCGTTCTGATCGAGAACCGCACGGGAAGGCCCCGACACATGACTCAGTATCGGGATGTCCCTTACCGTGCCATCCGCAAATACAACAAGATCATCCTTCGAACGAGTAATACTGAGCGGGTATGCCAACGCTCTGTCGAGATACTCTCGCAGCTTGTCACAATCGTCTGGATGGATCCGCTCGAACAACTTTTCTTGTGAGGGGGCGCCGTTTGCCGGATCGAACCCCCAGATTCGGAACATTTCATCGGACCAGTAATTGTGTTTTCCGCCCTTCGCGTCCCAGGCAAAACTACCTGTGTGGGTCAACCTCTGCGCTAGGACCAGGTAACCTTCACTACGAAGTAATTCGTCCTCAGCCCGCTTACGCGCGGTGATGTCGCTGACAACCCCCGTAATCCGAATGCGCGAGCCTGAGCGCGTGACCACGCCGGAGTCGCGGATCCAGCGGACATCGCCATTTGCATGAATGATGCGATACTCGCCCTCCGCCTGTTCTATTTGGCCGCTTATCAGTCGTTCAGCGGCGACAGCGACTCGTTTTTTGTCCTCGGGATGAACGATACCGAACCAGGCATCGGGCCCATGCATGAAGAACGAAACTGGCCGCCCCGTAATTTTCTCCACCGCGGGTGAGTAGTATTGGTAGGTCCACTTTTCATGTTCGTCGAACTCTGCACTCCAAAGACAGTCGGAGACCGAAGTCATCACTCGCTGCAATTCGTCGGCGGTATTGCGCAACTCTTTTTCGGCCCGTCTACGATCTTCAATGTCCATCGCAGACAAGTACCATCGGATGATGCGCCCCTGTTCGTCACGCAATGGACTATCACGGAACAAAAACCACCGAAATTCTCCATCCGCTCTTCGAAACCGTGCTTCGAACTCGTGCGGACCTTCAGTTTGTGATTCGCCGTACACCTCCTTCGCAAGGCGCTCCCGGTCATCCGGATGGAAGAACCAAAGAGGATCGGTTATCCCTTGCCATTGCTCGAGCGTTAACCCTATGTAAACGAGCGCCGGCCGATTGGCATAGAGACGTTCTCGGTTGGCGCCGAAAACTGCCACCAACTGCGGAGTAAAATCGAGAACCTGTCGCAGTTCCAAGTCCTGCTGACGGATCTTCTCTTCGGCCTGCTTGCGTTCGGTGATGTCCCTTGCAACGCCGAGAAAGAGTCGTCGGCTCCCTTGCGAGAAGGGCCGTACTCTAGCCTCGATGGGAAAGATGGTCCCATCTTTCCGCCGGTGGAGGCTCTCGAAGGTCACGGTCTCTCCGGCACTAACTCGCTCCGCTAGGCGCGCGATAGATGCCTCGTCCAGGCCGACGTCGAAGTCGCTCGGCCGCATGCCGATCAATTCTTCCCGAGAGTAGCCCAAGCTGCGGCAGGCTTGCTGGTTTACGTCGATAGTGTTGAGCTGCTCGTCGTGGAGGAAGAAAGCATCCGTTGCGTGGTCGACAAAGATCCGAAAGCGGCTTTCCCTCTCTCGAAGCTCCTGTTCGGCGTTTATCCGTTCCTCAATCTGTTGTTTTAAGGCAAGTTCTCTTGCCTGACTCTTCAGCACAAGAAAGCTGGTAATGGTGATGGCCGCTATGCTGATTAAAGTATTGGCGATTCCCCAAAATGCCTCACCCCTAGGTGGCGTCAAAACTGCGCTGGTGACCGCCAAGATTACGCTTGCGGCGGCCACCAATGCGGTGCCGCGCCGCCTTAAGAAGCGGCCAGCCATGAGGATGACGACAACGTAAAGGACTGAGACTGAAAACTCGATGGGTGTCGCGGTATCAGCAACAAAAATCGCAGCGGCAATTAGTGCAGTTGCCACAGGACCCCAAAAGGATACCGTTGCTACGCGATCGGGCGCCTTCCATCCGCCATTGTTTGCGCTGCTTGCCATAAATCCTTCTCCCGTCATGAGGAAGTTTGAATGGAGCAGAACTGCAAAATATCACTTTTTGCGACGATACCTGGCGCGGTGCCACCGAACGGCTAAAGCAAAAACTAACAGATTGTAAGAAACCTGACGTAGATTGTCCCATTTTTTGGGGGCGCAATACGGCCGCCGGCTTTAACGGTTGCCGGGAGGAGTTCAAGCTGGAATCGGAGCTGAGTGCCAGCCGATTTTCTCAGTTGCATCTTCAAGTGGGTAACCGAGGCGCTTCCATTCGTCGAGGCCACCGAGTAACGGCCGGATGCGACTAATCCCCATCGTTCTTAATCTGAGCGCCAAAATGGCGCTCGACGCTTCGTTCGGACAAGTGCAGTACAAAACAATTTCGCGATCACGCGGAATCTCCGCATTTCGTTCTGAAAGTTCGTCCGGCGTCATCCGAATTGCGCCTGGAATCATGCGCGGATCTGCGAGCATGTCGAGCGGATGTCTCAGGTCGACGATGTAGGGGGTCGCTCCCGCGGTGATAAGGCCGCGCACTTCTTGCGGCGAGATCCGCGCTACTGTCTTCAGATCATGTTCGGCTCTGCTCCGCTGGTAGAATCGCCACCCGAGAATTGAAACTGCGGCAGCGAAGGCCAGAATCAATGACGCGCTTCGGATCGACGAAGCAACGGCAGAAATCCCGTTTACGCTGTTGCCGAGGATGCGGCCAGCAGCCAGATACACCCCAACGTACAACAAGCTTCCGAGGAAGTCTGCGCCGGCGAAGGAGAGAACGGAAACGTCTGAATTCGCAGCCAGCGGTACGGCAAATGTGCTGACACCGGGTATGAACTTCGCAAATATCAGAGACCAGTTGCCATAGCGAGAAATAAACTCGGAACTACGACGAACACAGGTCTGCGGTTCGAGAGAGATCTTACATAGGAATCGGAGCACAGCTGGACCACGCTTCTTCCCGATTACGTACCAGGCGGTATCGCCAATTAGGCACGCGATCAAACCGACCAGGAGCGCACTTTCAAGGTTCAGTTGCCCGGTCGTGGACAACACGCCAGCAGCAATCAGGATAGGCATCGCCGGCACTGGAGCGCCAAGCTGTTCGGCTGCAGTCCACAGGAACAGCAGAGCGTATCCATGTCTCGCCAAACCAATCAGAGCTTGGTGCACTTCGAACATTCAATTCCTCCCTTGGATGTAGCGGAAACCTTCGACATCAAGCCGGCAGCAGGCCTTCTCCTTCAGTTCCGCCGGGATAATCTCCAAACCGATAGCTCGACATACTGATCTGGCCAAAAAAGTCGTTCTGTTGATAAATGACTGCTCCCGGTTCGTCCTCTGCCGCTCCAACGGCAACATGAAGCGGGATCAGATGATCCTCTTGCGGTTGTGCCGCACGTGCGGAAGGAGCGTTTTCCCATTCGAGCAAGCGTTTCGATCGCTCCTCGGGAGTGCAATCCACAAGAGTCTGTTTCAGCCACGAATCGAATCGCGCTGAATCTTCTTTCGGGTTCTTCTTGGCATTAGGATAAAAAAACGCTTGTAGGTCGTGGTAGCTGCTCCCGCTTCCAATGACGAGAACGCCTTCGTCGCGCAGTGGAGCGATGGCGCGACCCAATTCGAGGTGTGCCTCGGGATCGTAGTCAGCCCGGATCGAGACCTGAATCACGGGGATGTCCGCTTCCGGATACGTTACGGCCACTATCGAATACGTGCCGTGATCGAATCCGCGTTGCGGATCCAGGTGAGTGGCGAGTCCTGCTTGCTGTAGTAGCGAGTGGACATGCCCTGCGAGTTCGGGAGAGCCAGGAGCCGAATAGCGGATCTGATACATCTCGCGTGGGAACCCGCCGAAGTCATAGACCATGGGAGGGCGCGGGTTCGAAGTCACGCCGAGTCTCTTTCTTCCCAGTGGCCCGAGATCATGAGTATGGCTTTCGGCTTGACCCCAATTCGCCCAGGCAAGTCTTTCAAAGAGGCTTCAAGCTTTTCGTGCACGCGGCGATGCTGCCCGGTCATGTAAGGCCAGGGGCCACCGCCGTGACTCAAATAGAACGTCGGAAGTCGACTTCGCATAACTTTCACGTCGATCCTTACGTCAGAATTACCGCAAACGCCGGGCGTCGAGGCTCACCGGACCGGCTCCAAACTGCGAAATCAACAAGGCGCCGCCGAGCATGGAGACGTTTTTCATGAACATGGCCATCTGCATTTGCGCCATCATGGGATCGCTCAGCCCCCAAAACTTGTGCATCACGGGAGTGACGGCAGCCAGGAAAAGTGCAACCAGCCATGTACCAATCTTCACGCGATATCCAAGCAGGATACTCAATCCCCCACCGAGTGCCAGCAGTCCGGATAAGGGTACCGTGATCGAGGCAAAGGGAACTCCTTGTGCTGCCGCGTAAGCGACCGTTTGTTTCGCGAAGTGACCGGCCCCGAAAAAAATGAAAACCAGCGAAAAAGACACGCGTCCCAGAAACACAATTATCCCCTTCGGGATGCTTCGTGCTTCAACTCCGTACGAGATAACATTCGAACTCGCTGACATAAATCCTCCTTTGTTATTGCGACGCGGTTGTTCGCGTCCGTCAGTCATGACGAAGGCAAGCATCATTCCAAAGTCCATCGTTTGCTAAGTGATTGACAATTAATGATCGCTGTTTCGAGTGGCATTCAACCGTCGATTACGTGTCAAAGGTGTTGAAGGTGGTTTGACAGTCATAGATCTGATCAGGTGACCGCAGCGCCCTCAGAAATGGAGGAGCGCTGGAAGGACGTGTCACGGTCATGACATAAGAACCGGAGCAAAGCTTGAACCGTGTCAGGAAAGAATCAGGGCTACGGCCCCACCAAAACAGGCCTAATCACGATGGCTCATCGGGCTGGCTCCTGAACTGTTTCAAGAGTGACTTCGCTGTGGAGCGTCGTGCGCCGAGTGCTCATCAGTTGCAGTGTCGCGCGGGTCCGAGCGTCCCGAATCTCACGAGGTGGGCGACCGAGCAGCAAGGAGCATTCATGTTCCGAGTAGTGCTCCAGGACAGACATGACGAAGACGAAGCGCTCGAAGTCTCGAAGCGTAACTACAGCATCGATTCCGAAATGCCTGTCCTGGCCGCTCGGCTGCGGAACAACTTTGGGGGGAAGCGCGAGCGAAAATGAAGTGGCCAGGGGATGAGGCTTTAGTTGGCGGATTGCATTCTGGATGACGGTGCGCTTCGCCCACGCGTGCGCCCATTCTTTGAATACATGAACTTCTTTTACAGAATCCTCAAGAGCACTTACGAAGCATTGCTCCGCCTTCTGATGATCTGCCGTCAAGACGAGCGAAAGATGGTAGAGCTCGTCCATGCTATCCGTAAACACCTTGCGGAAGTCCTCGACGGTCGCGTAGTCAGTCAGGCAACGCAGGTCGGCATCGGCGGTTTTGCCAACGGCATTCCCTTGCCGGGGACTCATGGCTTTCATCCTCCTGTTAACCGCACTTAAGCACCCCGATGGCCAAACCTCAGCGTGGTCGTTTCGGCAGGATTTCAACGACATGTGGGCCGGCATGATGGGGGTCTCGCCAAACTGTCGACTTTGTCGGCATAGTTTGACTGCTATCACGGGTATGACTGCTTTCAGTAAGCGCTCTGACAGTCTCTTCGCGCTGTTTCTTTGAATGCTCTTCCGAACTTTCTGCTGGTGTTGACGACGAGATCGACAGTTTCGACTCTCAACAAATCGGCGTCGTTTTCGAATCAGACTCGAACATTGGTTTTGCAAGCACTTAGCAGCGCTCTCGTTTTGGCATCGCAGTTGCCTTTAGCGAGGATGCGATGCTTCGAACGCAATGTAAGGGATTACGTGGACGACAACTCGTGCTTCACGCTGAACCTCACGGCCCGCGCAGAAAGCGTTCGTCAAAATCGAAGAAAAGAGCGTCGCAGAACAACAAGGAGGCTATGTATGCAAATAACGCACTCAATCAAACGTGTGGCGATAACAGTTCTGGGTCTTGTGGCTCTGTCGATGACTACGGTCGCGCAGGAAATTCGCTCAGAAGTCAGCGTTCAGGGCACGGGGTTCTTTACCAAAGATAGCAACGGCAATGGAATCCAGAATCAGGCGGATAACACCGGAGGAGTGCTGGTTGGTTATCGCTACAACCTTACTCGCTGGCTCGCCGCGGAAGCGAACTATGGTTTCGATCGGAATACGCAGAGCTTCTTCGGTGGCAGCTCCGGGCGTGTGGAATCCAACATTCACACATTTACTGGTTCGGCCGTCGTAAAGCTTCCGGGCATCGCCAGATTGCAACCCTATGTACTGGGCGGAGGCGGAGCGTTGGTATTTGATCCGACCAGCAATGCAAGCAATTTCACCGGTACAACACTTCAAGCCAGGGGAGCATTCGTTTATGGCGGCGGCGCCGACTATGCCTTCACGAGACACATCTCGTTGCGGGCGGAATATCGCGGGTACGTTTACAAAGCGCCAGACTTCAATCTCGCCAGCTTGAAGACAGACACCTGGACGCACATCGCAGCACCGTCAGCTGGCATCGTGTTCCGGTTCTAGCTGCGCCGTCCGGAAGGTGTGGTACGGGTGATCAGCCAGGCACCCGTACCACATAGCTCTTGGTAGCCAACAAATGCCTTCTATGTTTGCCGACTGCGGATTATCGTTTCTGTCCACTGGCCAAACGATCGGAGCGCTTACCGATGCGTTTGAGCACGTCTTCTACTTGTCTTTGCTCTTCCGGAGAAACGTCCTGGAAGGCTTGCTCGACGAGGGCGGCATGTTGGCGAAAGAGCGGAACAAACATTTTGCGTCCCTTTTCGGTAAGAGATACGGTTCGCACGCGGCGATCGGATTCATTCTCCAGACGGCTGACCAACCCTTTCTTGTACAGTCGGTCCACGGCCACGCTCACCGATCCCGGATTCAGGTTCACCTTAGGTCCAATGGTGTTCACCGGCATCGGTCCCTTGTGGAGCAGCACATCCAGCACTCGGAAGTCCGAATCTCCCAGACCAGCCTTCAGGACTGGCGGCAACAGATAACGGGCGATCGACTGCGACGCTTTCAGCATAAGAAGCCAGGTATGAATGGCTTCCGGACGCTTTGTATTTTTTTTCATGGAAGTCTGAATCCTGTCCAGTGTACCCAACATCAATTATATCGATGCCGATATAGTGTATATCGATGCAACTAAGGAGGGCCGAAAATGCCTACGTTACTTCACATTAGCGTAAGTCCCCGTGGAAATTACTCAATCTCGCGCCAACTTGGCGATGCGGCTGTTCAGGCCTGGAAAGACAAGAATCCCGGAGGCCGCGTGATCGAACGCGATCTTGCGAAGACTCCGCTGACCTTTGTTGACTTGGACTGGATTGCAGGGGCGTTCTCTCCCCCTGAACACCACAACCAAAACCACAAGAAAGCGCTGGCTCTCTCCGATGAACTGGTTGCCGAACTTCTTGAAGCCGACGAGATCATTCTCGCTACGCCAATGTACAACTTTGCGGCGCCGGCGGCGCTGAAGGCCTGGATCGACCATGTGGTCCGAGCTGGAAAAACTTTCCGCTATACGGCGGAGGGCCGACCCGAAGGTCTGCTTACCGGGAAAAACAAGAAAGTATTGGCGATCATTGCCAGTGGAGGCAGTTACGTCGGTTCAGGGTTAGCTGCGATGGATTATGAGGTCCCCTATTTGCGATTCATCTTCGCCTACATGGGGATCACGGATGTTCGTTTCGTCCAAGCGGGAGGAACCGGCGCTGTTTCCCAAGGCCGCGTTTCGCCGGAGGAGTTCATTTCACCCTTTCTAAACCAGATCGCAGCAACGGTTTGAGTCGTAGTCGAACCAAGCGCGACTGGGACAAACGAAGGAGATTATCTTCATGCCTATTCAATTCTCGCGTGTAATCGCATCTCACGCCCAAGGCAATGGACGGACGTTCTCGGTCAAGGCCATTCCGCTCGCTGAACTTGGTAGGAGAGCTTCCCCACTCCTCGTTCTCGACGAGTTTCGGGTCAGCGGTCGGCCATTTCCTCCCCATCCGCACGCAGGCTTTGCAGCCGTCACGTACGTGTTCGAAGATTCCGAAGGTGACCTACGGAGCCGCGATTCGCTCGGCAACGATCTCGTCACCGGGCCTGGCGGGATTGTCTGGACGCAGGCTGGCCGGGGAGTGATCCATGAGGAGCTTCCAGCGAACCCCAACCGAGAGCTGCATGCGATTCAACTCTTCGTGAACTTGAGCTCGAAAAACAAGCTGGCTCCACCCCGGATGTTCCGTTTGGAAAGGAGTGCGATCCCCGAGTGGCACAGCGATACGCGGGACCGTGTACGAGTGGTGGTTGGCTCGTTCGAGGGCGTCTCGTCGCCGTTGGCTCCAGTCGAGCCGTTTCAATTACTTGATGTTGAACTTCGGAGCGACATCTCCTTTAAATTGCGGGCTGGTCACAACGCGCTCGTCTACGTTGTTGACGGAGACGTCATGGCCAGGGCCGATGGCCGCGAGCAGAAGGTGAGGCGCGAACATGCCCTCGGGATCTATGGTGATGGTGAGGCCAGGTTAGATGCCGCACCTCGCGCCCATTTCCTTATCTTGTCTGGCGCGGAGATCAACGAACCCGTCGCCACACAGGGCCCCTTCATCATGAACGACCCAGCCCAACTCGCGGACGCGGTTGCGCGCTACAACGCCGGCGAGATGGGGAACCTGGCGTCGGCCTCGGACTGAACGTGCTGATGTTCAAACTGTCGCGCTCTTTTGACACCTCCAACACTTTCACCAATTTGAAAATCTCGATCTGGCTAACTACCACTCTCTCAAAGGAGTAACACCGATCACATTTTGGCACGCTGCTTGCCTTCCCCTTAGTGAAGGTCGCCTTTCTCAAGCGCGGAAAGAAGAGGAGTTCGGTCCTGCCCTAGGGATTGTGGGCGCCTTTAGCCATTCTGGAGATTCAGAACATCACAACGAGGAGGAAGAAGCTCATGACCGATTCAATCCTGGAACCTTTCACACCGCAGAACACTACCGTGCTAATGGTGGACTACTCCGCCGGGTTCGTAAACACTTTCCGTTCTCACAATGTCAACGAACACATTACAGCGACAGTCGCCCTCGCCAAGACCGCTCTGGGCCTTCGGTCGGGACTGGTCGTCAATCTCGGGGCAGGACAAAAACCCTATCCCCAGCTCGTTCAAGCGCTAGGTGACCATCCAATCATCTACCGTGGCGGCGAGTACAACGCCCTCGACAATCCCAAAGTGCGAAAAGCGGTCGAAGCGACGGGTCGCAAGAGCCTTGCAGTCGCCGGGATTTCAACCGACGGCTGCGTCATCGAGACAGCGCTCGGCGCCCTGCGGCTCGGCTATAGGGTCGCACTCGTTGAGGACGCGACCGCTGGCCTGACGCGGGAAACCCACGACATTGCGGTTCGGCGCATGATTCAGGCAGGAGTCGTACCCGTAAGTTGGCTCAGCCTCGCCACCGAGTTCCAGATGAACTGGGAAAAGAAGGACACCGCTCAAGCCTATTTCAGTCTCATCGCTGAGGCTTCGCCGGGACTCACTATGAGCATTCAAGCCGAGCACGCCGCCGCTGAAGGCACAGCAGTGCACTAAAACTCCGCTGAGGCAGTCGGACACATTTCCGACTGCCTCAACCGAAGAAGCAAGCAAACGGGTACGCAGCAAATAGCGGTGGATCAGACTATGCCCCAGTTTCTCATTCAATTCAGCTACGCATCGCCCTCGATCAAGGCGATGCTCAATCACCCGGACGGGGATAATGCCGCGCAAGCTTCGGCGATGGTTGAGTCCGTCGGCGCGAGGCTGCGCGGGTATTGGTATGCGTTCGGCACGTTCGATGCAGTGGCCCTGATCGAGGCGCCTCATAGCACCACAGCTGCGTCAATAGCAATGGCCATCCGAGGTACGGGTCAGGTATCCCGGCTGGAAACCACCGTCCTGCTGACCATGGAAGAGTCCCGCGAGGCAATGCGTACCGCGGGAGCAGCGACTCATTTGCCACCTGGCGAACAGGAAAACCGATGAGCGCCGCCAGCCACCAACTCAGAGAACCAATTGTCGCCGCCAGTGGGATCAGGGAGATTGTCGGTGGCGTCTGGGTGATCCCAGATTCGGACCACACTCTGTTTGTGCCGAACATCGGAATCATCGTCGGATCTCGGGCCACCCTCGTGATCGACACAGGATTTGGTCCGGATAACGCACGCACAGTGCTTGAACAGGCACGTCGCCTCAGTGATCAGCGTCCGATATTTCTCACCCACACTCACTTTCATCCAGAGCACGGCTTCGGCGCCAACGTAGTTGCCGGAGAAGTAACGATTGTTTACAACGAAACGCAGTGGAACGAACTACAAGAGAAAGGTTCCACAGTGCTGCGCATGTTCAGAAACATGATGCCTCCGCTGGCCCCAATGCTCGACGGTGTTGAGTTTGTTCGTCCGCATATTCTCTACACCGGTTCGCTCAGCTTGGATCTAGGAGACGGGCGTGTCGTCGAGTTTCTCGAGTTCGGTGGGGCACACTCGCGCGGCGATCAAGCCCTTCTCATTCGCGCATCGAAATCCGTACTGTTCACGGGCGACCTTATCGAGGAGCGCTATTTCGGGGTGCTGGCCGACAACGAATCGCACGTGGTTCCGTGGATCCAGCGGCTCAAGGAGTTCGAGCGACTGAATCCTGAACTCGTCGTTCCCGGACATGGGTTTATTGGCGGTCCAGAGCTGATCACCAACTACCGTGCGTACTTCGAGCTTGCCCAGCGCCGTGTTCACGACCTTCGGTCGGCCGGCGAACTATCAGAGACTGAGATCGTGGATCGCGTTACCTCCGAATTGCTCGCCCTCCACCCCGACTGGGAGAACCAAACATGGGCCAGGAAAACGGTCGCAGATCTCTCATGGCCGTCGCGCCGATAACCAGTGGCGCGATATTAAGAAAGAACAGTAACGTTCCCACGCCAGTGTCGCAGTGGAATGACATTTTTGACAGTCAAATTGTCTTCAGTCTCGCCGAGTGTGCTTTTTCCACTCGTTACAAGCAGTTGGATGGCTTCCATCTTTGGCATGCCGCTTGCGGTCTCGATGAGCGAGAGTGCAATTGTCAGCTTTGGAACCTTTTGGATAACGCACCTCGACTGAAATCCAAACCAAATTCAGACAAACAGGAGAATTCGAATGAATACCGAGATCACGATCCATCCCACGCTACAGCATTGCGGGCTAACCACAGGCAAGCTGGACGACATGCTTGAGTGGTACGGCAAGGTGCTTGGCATGACGGTTAATAAGCGCGTGCCGGCTCCTCCGGGAACGCCGTTTAAGACTGTCGCATTCGCCAGCAACGATGAGGTCAATCATCGCCTTTCCTTCTTTGAGACGCCCGGCCTCAAGGCCGACGGCGACAGAGACGATCACGCGCGTGTGCAACACATCGCTTTCGAATACGAAACACTTGATGATCTGCTCGGCACGTACGTTCGGCTGAAGAAACTCGGCATCCCGCTACTGTGGGCGGCGGACCAGTTCATTCAGACGGCGATTTATTACGCCGATCCCGACGGGAACGTCATCGAGCTGAACGTGAACAATTTCACAAGCGACTGGACAGTAACGGAGCAACTGAAGCATTTGCCGGCTCAACTGCACCTGAATATCGATCCGGAGAAAATGATCGCGGCGCGCAAGGCCGGCGCATCGGTTTGGGAACTGCACGAGCGTGCCGTGGCTGGGGAGTTTACTCCGGCAGCATCGTACGAACTACATGCAACACGCTGGTAGCCGCTTAGATAAGGAGGCGATTCGGGAATGGAGTCCAAGGTTACAACGGCGGCGCGCGTCCTTCTCGGGCTAGTCTTCTTCGGCTTCGGGTTCAACGGGCTGTTCCATATCGTCCCGCTGCCGCCCGGAGAGGGCGCTGCTGCAGTGTTCATCAATGGGCTGATCGCGAGCCGGTACTTCTTCCCCCTTTTGTTTGTGACGTACCTGCTCACTGGGGTCGCCCTCTTGATCGGCCGATTCGTTCCCCTCGCGCTGACGGCGCTTGCGCCCGTCATCGTGAATATCACCGTGATGCACTTCTTCGTTCCGTCATCGGGAGCGGAAATTTGTCTCGCGGCGCTCGTCACCGCGCTCGAGATATTTCTGGCCTGGTCGTACCGGGCTGCATTCCGGCAGTTGCTGCGAGCGTGACGAAGTTGCATTTTGCGCCAACTCCTTCAATCGAGAGAACCGCATGATCGGACCTAAGCCTTACGCAACACTCAAGTATCGCGACATCAAAGGCAGTCGAATGGCCTACATAGACGAGGGTGATGGCGACGCCATCGTATTTCAGCACGGGCAACCAACTTCGTCGTATGTGTGGCGAAATGTCATGCCGTATTTGGAGGGAATGGGGCGCCTCGTCGCCTGCGACCTCATCGGCATGGGTGGGTCCGACAAGCTCAAGCCGTCACTTGGGCCCGAACGCTACCGACTCGCGAGTCATAAGAACTATCTCTTTGAATTATGGGATCAGCTTGATCTGGGCGATCGCGTAGTGCTCGTCCTCGACGACTGGGGAGCTGTCCTCGGATTTGATTGGGCTAAGCAAAATAGTCATCGCGTGCGGGGCATCGTTCATATGGAGGCTGTTGCGGCCCCCTTGGATTGGTCGGACCTTCCGGAACATGCTCATCCTCTTTTTAAGGCGCTTCGCTCGCCCCAAGGCGAGGGAATGGTGTTGGAAGAGAATGTATTCATCGAAAAGATTCTGCCCCAAGCAGTCATACGGCAGTTCACTGACGCGGAGTTGAACCACTACGGTTTGCCCTTCCGCAACGCGGGTGAGGGCCGCAGGCCGATGCTCTCATGGCCCCGCAGCCTCCCTATTGAAGGCGAACCCGCTGAGGTCGCCGATGTGGTGAAAGAGAACGGAAGCTGGCTGACGGGAAGCGATGTACCTAAATTGTTCATCAATGGTGAGCCAGGCACGCTCGCCCGAGGACGCCTGCGCGAGATCATTCGCCGCTGGCCTAACCAGACTGAAGTTACGGTGAAAGGCAGAAAGTTACTACAGGAAGACAGCCCCGATGAGATTGGGGCGGCGACCGTGGATTTCGTTAAGAGAGTGAGAGCGCCTCGTTGAAAGAACTCCATTGTGCAGCCCTCTCTCATCTCTTGAAGTCGGCGCTACTGACGGACGCGGAGCAACAACAGGGTCTGGTCATCCTTCTGCGGACCGTGCTGCCTTACTTCCGCCATAATTACTTCCCAAATCTCCGATAGCGGCTGCGTTGCGTGTTTGTTCAGTAGTTGCTCCAGCCGTGCCAGACCAAACTCCTCATCAGCATGGTTCACTACTTCCGTGATGCCATCGGTGAACAACAAGAACATGTCCCCCGGCGAATAGTCGACCCGCTGGCTGGCATACTGCCCCCCAGGAATAAGACCCAACGGCAACTGCGCGACTGAGATCCGAGTCGTATCGCCGCTATGAGGGCGATAGTGCAGGATCGGCAGATGCCCTGCTGAGGCGTACTCGGCCTGCGCCGAGCCGTCGAACTGGAGCAGCGCGAGAGTTGCATACATGTCTTCGTCTTTGACGACAGGCAGTACACGATCTGCACTTTGGAGCAAAGCGGAGGGCTGTTGATGAAACTGAAGAGAAACCCGCAATGCAGCCTTTAACATTCCCATCAGCTGGCCGGCAGGGAGTCCGTGTCCTGAAATATCGGCGACGTACACGAGCAGGCCTCCGTCGTCGCTCTCAATGAGGTCGATCAAGTCGCCACCCATCTCGGTGCTGGGAATGGATCTGCCGTAAGCTTCGAAGCGCGAAGTCTGGAAGGCAATGTCAGGCACTAGCCGGGCTTGAATTCCATGGGCAAGGGACAATTCAGTCTGCATGCGAACGTTCGCCAAACCCTCGTTAGTCACGAACGACAAGAGGAGACGAAAACCCAGAACTCCACAAATCCAGACACCGATCGAATCAAAAAGCAATCGGGCCTTCATTGCCTGCGGGATCGGCCAACGGTAGACAGCAAGCGAAATCGAATCAGTAAGCCAGTGCAGCCCACTCCAGCCCAGACCCGAAAGGCCGACTACGACCCAGATCGTCGTACAGGTTAAAACGAAGACGAAGGCCGCCAGAAAGATCGGGCGAACTCTTTTGACCTTTGCAACAAGAATGCCCACTGCTGCCGACCCAAATAGCGCAGGCCAGAAAAAGCCTCGACCCAGCCAGTGAGAATTGAGCAACAGAAGATCGGCAGCGAACCCAACTACTGCACTGATGAAGAATGTCCCCAAGAGCAGACCCTTCATGCGGCTTATCGGCAGCGCCCGCCAATAAGGGTTGGCGCCACTCGGAAATGCTGAACCTAGAAGCGCCTTCCATTCTTGAAGGCTCTTATTCATCGCTGCACTCTCTGCGGCGCGCTCATGGTTTTTTCTCTTGAATATTGTGGGCTGCGACTAACCAGGAACCGTGAGACCTGAGCAGAACATAAGTATCCGTCTGCAGGAAGGGAGGGATCCGCTCTCCATCGACTAGCAAAATTCCTTCGGCAAATTGCCAAGACACCTGCACAAGCGCGACATCTGGCTGGAGAAACTGAATCCGATCAACCGTTGCAGTTGGTGGAGCGGTCGTCCTGGACACAGTCTCGAAGGCGTCCGACCAGAGCTGCTCGTTCTCATCTCGGCTAGATGGTAGATGCAGTTCGCCAAAACGGTCCACTACTTCGACATCCGGCACTTCAAGAGTCGCGATTCGCTTTGCATCAAGATGCTGATACGCATCAACCCACTGCGACATCAGCATGCGAATCACGCTCTCTTCACTTGTCGAAGAGGGCCGCTTACGGTTGGCAAGAAGCGGTGTCGATAACAAAAACACAGTGGCGATTCCGAGCCAGGTTGCATTTAGAACTTTGTCACGCATTTCCCATCCTCATGGCCGATCTGACGCAAGATTATTGGCAGAACTTCTAGTTCCTCAGCAGAAGTACGGCTGCACTCGCGATAAAAGCAACGAGCAAAGCGACTGCGAGTGAAGGCACGATCCAATCAAGCACGATCCGCTCGCGGCTTTGTGGAGCACGCTCAATTGCCGCTGGGTGTGGTTGGCCCACTTGATGTTGCGGACCATCTAGGTCCGCTTGTTGTATCTCATTCAGAGACTGCATCCGGGCCTCCTTAACAATTTCTTGCTTCCTGTCTTAAGCGGAACTCTGACTGTTCCGCCTTACCGCAGAGGGACTTGAACTTGCCCTTCCGGCGAGAAGCGCCCACCCCAGCCCGAGACTCGCCGATGTGGCGATGACCAGGACGGACGTTAAGAGATCAGGTGTCGCGGTCATCAGGTACGCGATCCCGACCACCAACGCCACGCGCACGCTCAGCGAAATGTGCAGGAACGGATCGCGGAACCGCCTCAGCATTTCGCTGCCGCTCAGATCGCCGACGGAAAACGCTTGCCGGATCGCGCGCATGCGACGGCCCGCAATGGCACCGAGTACAGCAATGATGGCCAAAGACACAACAGCCACCTTTGGCCAAGCAAAGTTCCAGGCGGCCAATTCATGAGCCATATATCCGCCCGATGCGAACAAGACCGGCGGCGACCCGAGCAGGACTGCCAAGCTCCCGGGCGAGACATTGATCCATGGGAGCGCATCTTGGAACGTGGGCGCGTGGCGGAGACGATTGAGGACGACGACATCCACGGCTAGAACGGCAAAGATCGACAACGCTGCCACTACGTGTAGAAAGAGCACACATGAAAAGAAAGTCATCACTCACCTCCAGTCAGAGCTAAAGCTCTGTCGATTCTGTTGTCTTGCCGGAACCTCTCCGGCGGCCGCGACTTTCGTCAATTCACGACGCTGATAGCTCAAGACGGGACCTCACTCTGCTGCCGAGTTGCCGCAGCACCTGTTTCGCGAATACGCCGCGGGAGCGAAACCTGAAGCCTTCACTTATGAGCGCCGCAAGCAGAGTCTGGCCTTCACAGCTGACGACGGTTAAGTGCTCCAGGTCTATGAGAAGTTCGCGGCCGTTGAGGTTCTCCTTGGCATGCTCGCAGGCTTTTCGCAGTTCGACCGTCCAAGGTGCGACGAGCTTCCCTTCGAGGACCAATTGCCGTTCGTTGTGCGAATCAACCACGGAAATTTTCAACATGCGCCGTTTCCTCCCACGTAATCCGAACGCAAGAGGTCTGCCAAACGGAACGGAGTTGCAACTCTCTTAATTGCAACGTGAAACGTGCGGGGATCGTGTTGATAGTCAATGCTGTCAAGGCCACGATTGACAGCGGATAGGTGAAGGATGAGTTGCGGAAATGTATTCGCTTCAGAGAGCCGCTTCAGGCGTAGCGTCGCGGGTCGATACCATATTTCTTAATTCGCGCAAGCAGAGTTGTTCGATTCAGGCCCATTTTTGTGGCAGCGCCATCTGCGCCACCAACCCTTCCCTTGCTTTCGGTAAGCGCTTGGATGATCTCTTCGCGCTGCTTTTTGGCAAATTCATCGCTGAAGTCTTTCTTGCCATTCAAAGCAGTAATCGTTTCCTTGACGATTCGGGCGATGTCGTCCGGTGGAGTCTGGACGGCCGGGGCTTCGATGCCGTGTTTGCGTAGCTCGGAAAGGGGTGCCTCTAGCGATTTGCCGCGTGTGAGGATTACAGCGCGTTCGATGAAGTTTTCAAGTTCCCGGATGTTGCCGGGCCAATCCCAGGCAGTCAGTCCCTTGGACACAGAAACGGGGATGGCATCAATCTTCTTTTGCATCTGTTTCGCGAACTTCTGCACGAAGTAGCTGACAAGCAGGGGTATGTCTTCCCGCCGCTCGCGCAGGGGCGGAATGCGAATTGGAAACACATTTAAGCGGTAGTAAAGATCACTTCGGAATTCCCTGTGGGCTACCATCTTCTCCAGATCGCGGTTCGTTGCCGCAATCAGGCGAACGTTGACTCTGCGGGTTTGGGTGCTTCCCAGCCGCTCGAACTCCCGCTCCTGTAGGGCGCGCAACAGCTTCGGTTGAATTTCGATCGGGATGTCACCTACTTCATCTAGAAAAAGCGTGCCTTGGTCTGCCAATTCCAGTCGCCCGAGCTTTTGGCTGATTGCGCCCGTAAATGCGCCTTTCTCATGCCCAAAGAGTTCGCTCTCAAGCAGTCCTGTGGGAATGGCCGCACAGTTGAGCTTCACCAGGGTCCGCTCTCTGCGGCGACTGCGGTCATGAATCGCGCGGGCGATCAATTCTTTTCCAGTCCCCGTTTCGCCCAGCAGCAAGACGGTAGAATCGTTCGGGGCCACTGTCTCTACCAGTTGCAAAACCTGCTTGAGTGCCGGGCTGTTGCCAACGATCTGCTCGAAATCCATCTCGCTGCGGATTTCTTCCTCGAGATACAGCTTTTCCTGGGCGAGCTTATCTTTCAGTTGAGAAATCTCTTCGAACGCAAGCGCGTTCTCGATGGCGATGGCGATCTGACCCGCAGCCTGACTGAGAAACTCGACATCTTCTTCCGTGAATGCGTTCTCGGTCCCGCGTGCCAATACCATGATGCCGAGCGCGCGGCCGTGGTTCACGAGCGGTATGAAGCAGGCGGTCTTGAGGCCTTCCTGGGAAGCTATCTTGCGTGCGTGACTGTACGGATGAGCACCGGCGGGGTTCGTCGAGATCACGGGTTTCATGGTCTCGAATGCCCGCCTCGGTGGACTGTCTTCACCAGGAGTGACGATCTGTTGTTCCTTGAGAAATCCCTTGCTGCCCGGAAAATCGACTGCGTGGTTGCGGAAAGTTCCTGGTTCCGCTTCAGGCAGCAAAATGGTCGCAGCATCGCAGCGCATCACCTCACGAACGTTCGCAGCAATCCCGCGTAAGACGTCCTTCAATTCGAGATTGGAGGTAATGCTGTTCGTTAGCTTCAGGAGCAGTTGCAGCCGATCATTTTGCTCTTGCAGGCGTTGATCTGGTGCGCGCCTGAGTTCTAAGGTTTCATCCATACGAACTGGACCTCAGGTCAAAGGTTAGACATCGGTTCAACAGAGTCAAGTGCAGCCTGCTGCAGGTTGATTTCAACGTCCGAGTGTTCTCGTCACTAATTTGAGCGCTCGGCCTGACGCCCAGCGTGCTGCGAACGACTCTCAACCAATAGGACCAATCTGCAACAGTCGTGCCACTCAGAAGTGAATGGCTATAGCCGTCACCCACAAGGAGTTAGGCAGGTGACTGCGGCCGCGGAGCCTGTTAGTTCCGCCGTACTGCTCAAGGTGTCAATGAACGATTGACACTTTTGACCTTCAACACACGCTTGCGGGACCGAACCATCTGCATCGTGCACGAATTCCACAACTTGCTGGCGTTCGCGCATTTGGCACAGCGCTTGCCCTACTCAGTTTCGCAGCCGCGAGGCAGCCAACATGCAGAGCGGCCGAGGAGAAACAGCAATGAGCACCCAAGCTGTTGTCCAGACCATGACTTCGGAACAAGCAAAGCCGGACCTTTCTACTCTCCACATTGAGAGCGATAGACGCAAGGGTTCGAGTACCGGCAGTCGCGTCGGAACCGTACTTGCGATCCTGCTCGGTGCATTGGTTATCGCAGGTGGCGCATATGCCTATATGCATAAGGCACCTGCCGTCGAAGTGGCTGTGATTCAAAGACCAAGTACCGATGCACCAGCATTGTTGAATGCCAGCGGCTATGTCACTCCTCAGCGGCGCGCGACAGTGGCGGCGAAAATCACGGGGCGGGTGACCGGTGTGTTCTTCAGTGAGGGGCAGTACGTTCACAAAGGATATGTGCTGGCGACTCTAGACGATTCCGATGCCCGCAAGACACTGGCCACCTCGATCGCAGATCGCGACGCTACACAAGCAGGAATCCGCGACCTTGAGGTGCAACTTAAAAATGCCGAGATTCAACTGCATCGCGCAGAAACGCTGCGAGCCGCCGGAGTACAAACCCAGGAAGCGCTCGACAACGCTACCGAAACCGCAAACAGTCTCAAAGCCAGAATCGAAACCACGAAAGACCAGGTGATCACGGCGGACGCCCGGATCCGCGAGTCACAGCAGGCGGTGGAGAACACTGTTATCCGTGCCCCCTTTGACGGAGTCATTGTGTCGAAGGATGCGCAGGTAGGCGAAATGGTCTCGCCGATATCGGCGGGAGGCGGATTCACCCGTACTGGTATCGCCACCATTGTCGACATGAAGTCGAACGAGATTGAAGTGGACGTGAACGAGTCCTACCTTTCCCGTGTTGTTCCGGGGCATCCAGTCACTGCGGTGCTCGATGCGTATCCCGACTGGAAGATTCCCTGTCACGTGCTCACGATCATCCCGACTGCGGACCGGCAAAAGGCTACCGTGACAGTGCGCATTACCTTCGACAAGCTCGACCCGCGCATCCTGCCCGACATGAGCGTGAAGGTCGCCTTCTTGGGTGAGGAGACGAAAAGGCCGGCGAAACCATTCTCCGCTCTCCTCGTGCCGCAGAGTGCGGTCCACGACGAGGCAGGGCAGAAGGTCGTTTACGTAGTAAAGGACAAACAAGTAGAGCGACGGACTGTGCGCGTCGGCGCGAACGTGGGATCGAACACGGAAATTCTTTCCGGCGTCTTGGCAGGGGACAGCGTGGTGGTGCATGGCCCGGCAAAGCTGCAGGACGCCCAGGCGGTTGAAATCAAAGGGCAGCAGTAAACGGATAGGACAGGAGCGATGACCATGACAGGCGGAAATGGTAACGGCAAAACAGGGAGTCTGATCCAGGTTCGCGGGATCGACAAGACATACCAGCGCGGGCAAGAGGAGATTGACGTGTTGCGTGGACTCAATCTCGACGTCAACAAAGGCCAGTTTGTTGCCTTCATGGGGCCGAGCGGTTCGGGGAAGACAACCCTGCTGAATCTGCTGGGCGGCCTCGACGTTCCCACACGGGGCAGCATTAC
>Ga0335085_10004865_pt1 | contig 21941 bp, 22 predicted proteins | sample Lox_Sample_45_FD_206712 | JGI IMG/M metagenome (GOLD analysis project Ga0335085, IMG submission 206712) | Soil microbial communities from Loxahatchee National Wildlife Refuge, Florida, United States - Lox_Sample_4.5 | ecosystem: Environmental > Terrestrial > Soil > Wetlands | place: USA...
TATCCGGTACCGGCGCGGTCTACGTTTCGGGCGGGGCCGAGCATCAAGGACCGCCGGGCGGCGGACCGGTAGCGGTGATCGGGCGGGTGTGAAGCAGAGCGACGCGAGCATTGCCGCTGGAAGTAAGCATTGGCAGGAAGCAAGTGGTCGACCGGGATACGTTTGCGTCGCCACGCGAGTTGCAGGCTATCCAATCGACCAACGCCGCGAGCTCGGCGTAGGCCGGCGTGATTGCGGTATCCCGAACAGCGCATTCGGCGGCGAAAAAGTTCGCAATTGTGCGAACGCGATCGACCAGGAAACCGTGGAAGAAGATGCTGAATTCGGATTGACGAACGGCTCGCGATCAGGGCCTGCAGCCAACGCCCGAGCCACCCACTGATTTCCCGAATGACTCGTTCACATTGTATCTCAGTCCCTTGTCCCCTACTGGTGCCCTAAACGCCAGGCAGCGATAATACGATCCCTTCTTTTCGTCGACGAATCGAACATTTACGAAGAAGTCGACAATACCCTTGGCGTCAAGCTTCGCTTTGGAGGAGGTACTTTTGCCCGGCGCAACGACAGCGTTTTGCTCGTCGGTCTTACCACTAATTAAATCTCGTACTAAGATCTGAATTGGAACCTTTGCTGAGTTGCTCATCGTCAGAGTGATGGATTTTTCATCCGGCGCCGCCGTGGCAGACCATGTCGTGACCATTGAGGCGGCGAAGATAAAGGTGAATTTGCGTCTCACGAATGGCCCCCCATTTAGCTTCATCATCAATTCATAGCCCAATTTGCTTGGTCCGGCCACGCCTGGCCAGGGTACATTCCACTGAACCGGCAAAGGTCCCCGTCAGCGGGCACCGGCAGAAGCGACGCATTCCAGGCCGGCGACCGACGTGCGCAAGCAAACTCGCCGCGCGCTTCGACAGCCGGAAGTGATCGCCGCTATGCCGCTGCTGTTGCGGACGCGGCTTGCTTGGGCGCACGATTGGGTGAGTAACCCTTCGCTGAGCGTGGCATTCGCAGCCATCTGAACGCCGCTTAAGGTCGGAGCGGTCCGGCTAGACTAGTCGGCCATGCCGAGCAACACGCCGCCGTCGATGACCATTTGCGATCCGGTCACATAGCTCGCCGCCGGCGAAGCAAGGAACAGCGCGAGGCCCTGGATTTCATCGGTCGAGGCGATCCGGTGCAGCGGCACGAAGCGCGCGAAAGCCGCGACCGTGGTTGGGTCGCGCATGTGGCCTCCTGCGATGTTGGTGACGAACGGTCCGGGCGCGATGGCGTTGACCAGGATGTTGTACTTGGCGAGTTCAAGCGCGGCCTGCCGCACCAGATGCGCGGCGCCCGCCTTTGCCGGCATGTAGGGCATGCCGACGATCGCTTCGCCGCGAATGGCCGCCACCGACGTGGTGACGATGATGCGCCCGCCGTTGGCGTTCTTCTTCATATGCGGGATGCTGGCTTTGATCGTTGAGTAGATCGAGGTGAGGTTCGTTGCCATCACCTGGTCCCAGCGTTCGTCCGAAACATTTTCGAATGCGCCGTCGGGGACACGCTCGCCGGTCATGCCGAGAAAGCCCGGTGGTGAATCGATGCCGACATTGGCGAAGGCGACATCGAGCTTGCCGTAATGGCTGGCCGCCGCATCGACGGCCGCCCGCAGCGCCGGCCGATCGGTGACATCGAGAACCTGGCCGCGCACATCAGCACCTCGTTGCGCGAGCCGGCGCACTGCCGCATCAAGCGACGGCGCATCCCGATCGAACAGCGTCACCCGGGCGCCGTTGTCCGCCATGGCCTCCGCATAGGCGAGACCGATGCCGCTCGCCGCGCCGGTCACGATGGTCGCCAAGCCGCTGACGTCGAACAATTTGGCTACTTTCACTTTTCACCTCCCACGCTTGTCCGTTTCTTGCGAAACGATAGCATCATTGCGTGAGATGCGTGAAAGCCGTTCGGAATTTTTATTGCACGAGCGCCTGCTGTCCGGGTTCGGCTACGGCGTCTCCTCGCCGCTTGTCCGCAACGAGCCGCGCAGCGCCGCCCGATACTCGCGTGGTGGGACGCCAAAGGCTTCTTTGTAGCGCCGGCTGAAGTGACCAAAGTCGGCGAAGCCGCAGGCGAGCGCGATTTGTGCGATGCTGTCGAAGGCCCGCAGCGGATCGGTCAAATCCCGCCGGCTCTTCTCCAGCCGTCGCCGCCAAATCCAATCGCTCACGGTTGTTTGCTCGGCATGGAACAAATCCTGCAGATAGCGCGGTGAAATGCATAGAAGAGCCGCAACCTTCTCGGTGTTGAGGGCATGATCGTGCAGGTTGCTCTCGATGATGGCCTTGGCCCGGAACGTCAGCGCCGTCCTCGCTGAGGTCTGACCGTCAATCCTGCCGCCCAGCTGCTCCCCGAGAGCGGCCGTTAGCAAGGACAGACAGGTCTCCGACAGCCGGCTCGCGGTCGCCGGCGCCACGTCCGACACAATTGCGGCGGTCCGGCGCACGAACGGCAGCACCAGCGAGCCGACCGGGCTTCCGGCCTCGACCCGCCGCGCCGTCCAAGCTTCAGTTCGGCCGATCCGCCTGACCATGGCGTCGCGCGGCATATGCAGGACAAGCTGCGCGAACTCGGCGTTGAAGCGCAGCGTATAAGGCCGCGTGCTGTCGTAGCAGGCAAAATCTCCGGGCTCGAGTCTCGCTTCGCGGCCGTCCTGTGCAACCAAACCCACGCCGCTCACCTGCAAGCTGATCAGCATGACCTCTTCGCGGGCGCGGCGGATCCGCGTGCGCGTGCGCTTGACGATCTGCCCCTCGGACCGGACGTTGGAGAAATGCAAGCCGTCGCACTGCGTGGTCGCAAGCTCGCCGAAAAACGGCCGCTTGGCGCGGACTTCGCAGTCCAGTTCGACGAACGTGTCGCAGACCGCGTCTTGCCAGTATTGAGCGCGCTTGCGCTCAAGGATCTCGGTCGTAGTGAGGACGGTTTTCATGGACCGCACCCGTTCCTGCGAGCAGCCCGGCGGCGCAAGCTAACACGCCGTCCCGGCGCCGCAAAACACCTGTCGTTGCGACTGCGCCGCCAGCCTATTTTTATTGCGCGTCCAGCCAAGAGCGTTGAAGCGCGGCCCCGTAGTCTACGCCGCTGGCCGTGGCGCGCCCACATGCGCCCGGGTCAGCCGTCCCAATGGAGCGGAACATGGCGACAGCACATCCGAAATTCAAAGTGGCCGCCGTCCAGGCGGCTCCGGCTTTTCTTGACCTCGATGCGTCGGTCGAAAAAGCGGTGCGCTTGATCGATGAAGCCGGCGCCACCGGTGCCCGCCTGATCGCGTTTCCTGAGACGTTCATCCCCGGTTATCCGTGGTGGATCTGGCTCGGTGCTCCGGCCTGGGCGATCATGCGCGGGTTCGTCTCGCGCTATTTCGACAATTCGCTGCAGTATGGCACCCCGGAAGCCGACCGGCTGCGAGCGGCTGCCAAACGCAACAAAATGTTCGTAGCGCTCGGACTTTCCGAGCGTGACGGCGGCAGTCTTTACATCGCCCAATGGATCATCGGACCCGACGGCGAGACGGTCGCGACACGACGCAAGCTCAAGCCCACGCACGCCGAGCGGACGGTGTTCGGCGAAGGTGACGGCTCGCACCTTGCGGTCCATGAACTTGAGATCGGCCGGGTCGGCGCACTGTGCTGCTGGGAGCATCTGCAGCCGCTGTCGAAGTACGCGATGTATGCCCAGAACGAGCAAGTTCATATCGCCGCGTGGCCGAGCTTTTCGCTCTACGACCCGTTTGCACATGCGCTGGGCGCCGAGGTCAACAATGCGGCGAGCAAGATCTACGCGGTCGAAGGCTCGTGCTTTGTGATTGCGCCATGCGCGACGGTTTCCCAGGCGATGATCGATGAATTGTGTGACTCGCCCGAGAAGCATCAGTTCCTGCACGTCGGCGGCGGCTTCGCGGTGATCTACGGTCCAGACGGTGCGTCGCTCACCAAGCCGCTGCCGCCCGACCAGGAGGGCCTCCTGTATGCGGATATCGACCTCGGCATGATTTCGGTCGCGAAGGCCGCCGCCGATCCGGCGGGACACTATGCCCGCCCGGATGTGACGCGTCTGTTGTTCAACAATCGTCCCGGCAATCGGGTGGAGACACTTGCGCTGCCGGTCGACCAGGAGGCGGAGACGGGAGGTGGCGGCAAATCCGTGCCCAAGCCGCCGACTGTCGCCGCTTTCCCCCATGCGCAGGCGGCGGCCGAGTAACCACGCCATGGAATCCGCGATCCCGGCACATCTTCAGGTAACGCGGACCCGCCATCGGCGCGTACCGGAAGACTACAAGCCGCCGTATCCCTCTTTCGTCGCGCGTCATCGTCCTGCGGTCGCGCAGGTGGTGATGGCGTATTTCGGAGTCCAGCACGCCGGCACGGCGACGCCGGCAGCAAGCGAAGCACTTGCTGAAATCGTGCAAGCATTCACTGCTGCCAACGGCCCCAAACATTGGGACCGCGCCGCCTACGTGGACGAAGCCGGCTTTTCCAACATTGTTTCCGTCGCCTATTGGGATGAGCGGACCGTGTTCGACGGCTGGTTTCCGGCGGTGCGCGAGAAGTGGACCGGTGGCAGGTATGGTCGTGCCGGACTGGGCACCTTTATCGAAGTGCTGAGTCCGTCGGTCGACAATTACGAAACATTGTTCTCATCCCTGGGCCGTCCCGAGGGCGTGGCGATGCTCGCCGACGATATGAGTGGCGAGATAATGGAGCATGCCTATTGGGGCGGCATGCGCGATCGCATTCCGGCTTCGCAGATCAGCGCGCTGGCGCCGGCCGGCATGCCGGGGCTCGTTCGCGACGGCGCCCGAGTGCGGGTGAAGCCGCACGAGAATATCTGCCTGATCCGCTCGGGCCAGGATTGGAGCGATACCGACGCTGCCGAGCGCCGGATGTATCTCGACGATGTTGAACCGGTTCTCCGCGCCGGGATGGAATTCTTGCGCGACGACGGCTTGGCGATTGGATGCTTCGCCAACCGTTACATGACGGTTCTCGACCGGAGCGGGCGTCCGACTGAAAAGAGCTACGGCATGAGCTGGTGGACCAGTCTCGCTGCACTCGAGCGCTGGGCCGAATCGCATCCAACCCATGTCAGCATTTTCGGCGCGGCGATGAAGTACCTTTCGTCTTTGGGGCCAGCCGCGAAACTCCGCCTCTATCACGAAGTGACCGTAGCTCCTGCGGCGGACCAATTGTTCGAGTATCTGAATTGCCACGAGCGGACCGGGATGCTCAAAGCGGTCATTCACGCTTCAGCATCAGCGGAGTGATTTTGACGCTTCCGGTTTTGGTGGCGTTCGCAAATCGAACAACTGCCTCCCAATTTGGCAGCCTCCAGTACTTTTCCGTGCCAGCTGGTACTTTCTGTAGCGTCGGCTGGATCACGCGCTCTCTTTCTTTGGAAGCGACACGGGCGTCCGCGTTTGTTTGTCGTTTAATCGACGACGTTGCATTCCGTGCTTCGCTCGGGCGAAAGCCGGTGATACACTTGAAACGCATAGGCACGTACCACGGTTGAATCGTGCTCGCGCACAACAATGTGCGTTCAAAAGGGAGGGGAGAGTTTCAATGCAACGGACAATTACCGTGTTGCTGGCCTTGGCTGTCGCTGGGCTTGCATCGTCGCTGGCGGTAGCGCCGGCTTCGGCGGATGCGCCGAAATGCGGAATGAACAATGGCAAAGCGGCTACCGGTCAACCGATCGAGATCGGCGCAATCGTCGGCAAGACCGGTCCGGCCGATTTCAGCGGTTCGGCGCAAGCGGCGGCGGCCTATTTTGCTTGTGTGAATTCCAATGGCGGCATCAACGGTCGCCCGATCCATTACAGCATCGAAGACGATCAGTGGAATCCGGAGACCGCGGCCCAGGTTGCCGCCAAGCTCGTCAACGATACCAAAGTGGTCGGCATGGTCGGCAATTCCAGTTTCGTGGAATGCGCCGCCAACGCCAAGTTCTATGAGACCAGCAATGTCCTGGTGATTGCCGGCGTCGGCGTGCCGCGCGACTGCTTCCACTCTAAAAACATCGCCCCGACCAACGGCGGCCCACGCATGAGCAATATCGGCGCCGCACAGTACATGCACGACGACCTGAAAGTTAAGCGGCTGGTGTGCCTCAGCCTCAACATCCCTAATGTCGGCGACTGGTCATGCGATGGCATTGCCGCTTATGGCAAGTCGGTCGGAATGGAAGTGAAGACCATCCTGTTTGATCCGGCGTCGATGGACGCGACCTCCCTGATCCTTCAGGCAATGGCGTTCAAACCGGACGCAATCGACTTCAATACCCCGAAAGAGGGCGGCATTCCGCTCTACGCCGCCGCCGAGCAGCAGCAGTTGGGCGGCAAAGTGTACCTTACCGCGCCGACTTCGCATTACGACGAGAGCGTGCCAAAGGCGATCGGGCCTTATTGGAACAAGCCCGGCCGCGTGTTCATCGAGCTTGAACTCGAGCCGCTCGACAAGCACGGTGGCGATGTCGACAACTGGCATGCGGTGCTCGACAAATACGGCAAGCCTAGCGATCAGCGCAACACGTTCTCCCAGGCCGGTTACCTTGCGGCTCTGGCCGCAACCAACGCGCTGTTGAAACTCGATCCCGCTAAAATCGACCGTGCGTCCGTTTCTGAAGCGTTCCGCAATATCAAGGATCTCAAGACCGACGTGTCTTGCAGCCCGTGGTATTTCGGCCCCGGCGACGAGCACAACGCGATCCACGCCGGCTCGGTGGCCGAGATCGTCGACGGCAAGTTCGTCACCAGAAAATCTTGCTTTCAGATGATCGATCCCGACTTGGCGGGAATCGTGAAGATGGAGAAAGACCTTCATCTCGCTGATTGAGCCGGGCGAAAGTACGTAGCAAGTCAGAAGTGATGCCCGATCTCAGTCCTTTCGTCATTGCGGGCCTCAGCACCGGCGCGGTTTACGTCCTCGCCGGTGTTGGTCTTGTCGTGCTCTACCGGGCTTCCGGAGTCCTCAATCTGGCGCAGGGCGCGCTCGGCGCATTGAGCGCGATGATTGCGTGGCAGGTTGCGGATTCCGGCGGCCCGCAATGGATCGGCTGGATTGCCGCGGTCGCCGCTTCCACGGCGCTGGCGCTGTTTTACGGCGGCATCATCGCGCCGCGGCTCGCGCATAGCGATCCGATCGTGCGCGCAGTGGCGACACTGGGCTTTGCGCTGCTCATTCTCGGCTTTTGTGAATTTATGTGGGGCGAATGGCCGCGAGCGCTGCGCCTGCCATCGGACAATTTGGGTTTCGAACTGGCCGGCGTGCGCGTCACCGCTACGCGGGCGATCGCCTTCGCGTTGGGTCTCGCCGTGACGGTTGGGATGATTCTGTTTCTCAATCTCACGCGTCTCGGATTGTCGATGCGGGCGCTCGCCAACGACCGCGAGATCAGCGGCCTTGTTGGTGTGCCCGTGCTTCGCGTCGATGCGTGGGCTTGGGTGATTTCGGGGGTGCTCTCGGGCGTCAGCGGGATTTTCCTCGCCAACATGGTGCGGCTGCAGATTATTCCGCTGACCTACATGGTGATCCCGGCGGTGGCGGCCGCGATCCTCGGACGCCTCACGTCGCTGACAGCTGTCGTCATCGGCGGACTCGTGATCGGCGTGCTTGAAGCCGTGGCGTCACCTTTTCCAGAGGTATCGGCATTTCGCTCGGCTACGCCGTTTATCGTCGCCGGACTGGCGCTGCTCTGGTACCAGCGCAGCGGCCTGACGCTAAGCCGCATGGATCAGTTTCGGTCAGTGGCAAACGGCCATCAGCCGCCAAGCTCGCTGTGGCAGGAGCTGCGCGTCGGTGTCGTCCTGGCGATCATTGTTGCAATCGCGGTTCCCTATTTGGCATCGGCCTATTGGCTCAAAACGTTCACCGGCGTCGTGATCATTGCGCTCTGTAGCCTCAGCGTTGCCGTGCTCTATGCCCAGCTTGGCATGGTGTCGTTGTGCCAGTACGCGTTGTTTGGAGTCGGCGGCTGGGTGACCCTGCGCCTCTATCACGGCTTCCACATTCCGTTCGAACTTGATCTGTTGGCCGGGGGCGTTGCGGCCGCAATCTTCGGCGTGATTTTCGGGTTGCCCGCTTTGCGGATGCGCGGACTCTATTTCGCGCTCATCACCTTGATGATTGCCGGGGGCTTCCAGGTATTCATCAACGCCATCGGCTTCCCCGATGGTGGTCCGGGCTTCACTGGCAAAATCTACGCGGGCGCGCGTCATTACATGCCGCACCCGCCGCTGGCGCCGACTGATGCTGCCTACTTCCGTTACGTCGTCGCCGTAGTGGCGATCGGCTTCATTGTCGTCATGCTGATCCAGCGTTCGCGCGCCGGCCGCGCCTGGGCTTTGATTCGCCGCAGCGAGCCGGTCGCTGTAGCCGTGGGCGTTAATATCGTTGCCTTCAAAGTCGTGGCATTTGCCATCGCCGGCTTCTTTGCCGGCGTCGCGGGTGCGTTGATGGCGGCGAACGTCGGTCAACTCGACGGCCGGGCCTTCCCGGCGAGCGATTCAATCATGATGTTTGCGCTCACGGTGATCGGTGGAGCATTCCACTGGTCGGGCCCGATCTTCGCGGGCCTGTTGCTGCGGGCGATTCCGGGTTTGCTCACCGATTGGCATATCGACGGCAACATCGCGATCATGGTGTTTGGGGCAGGTCTTCTGCATGCGCTGATCACCGCGCCGGCGGGGGTATCGGGACAGGTTGTCAGCCTCGGGCGCATGATCGGTGCGAAATTTTCGGCCGTCATGCCCAACCTGATGGAGCGGAAACTGTGATCGAAATCCGCAACCTCACGGTCGAGTTTGGCGGCGTGCGCGGATTGAACGATCTCAGCGCTGATATTGGCGCCAGGATTACCGGCCTTGTTGGGCCGAACGGTGCCGGCAAGACTACGCTGCTCAATGTCATGAGCGGCTTCGTCAAGCGCTCGGCCGGAACCGTGCTGGTCGATGGCGAGGATCTGTTGCGGATCGCCATGAGCCGTCGCGCGGCCTTCGGGGTGCGGCGTACCTTTCAGACCGAACAGGTCGTCGAAAATCTGACGGTCTGGAACAATGTCGCCGCGGCGCTCGACAACGTGCCGACCGGCGGCCGTTCGCGGCGCGAACTCATCACCGAAGCCTTGGACTACGTGGGCATGACCCGCCAGGCGGAGCGCGTCGGCGCCTCGCTCAATGCCAGCGAGCGCCGGCTAGTCGAGATCGCGCGTTGCATCCTGGCGCGGCCCCGGCTGGTGATGATGGACGAGCCGGGCGCCGGCTTGAGTGAAAGCGAAGCCGAACACCTGCGTAAGGTGATTGTTGGCATCCCCGATTTCTGCGGTGCGCAGGTTTTATTGGTCGACCACGACGTGGATCTGATCTCCACCACTTGTCTTGAGACGCTCGTGCTGGATTTTGGGAGCAAGATTGCGTTTGGGCCTACCGCGCAAGTTCTCAAGGATCCCAAAGTTCGCGCTGCCTATCTCGGGACCCTGGTCGAAGAAGCCGCATGAGTCAGTCTCTCACCGTTTCCGGGCTGACGGTCGCGCGCGGCGGCAAGCCGATCATCCACGGCGTCGACATCGAGATTCCCCCGGGCAAGATCACCGCGCTTCTCGGCGCCAACGGCGCCGGCAAAAGTTCGCTGGTGCTGTCGATTGCCGGCGCGTTGCCGGTGGAACGCGGTGAGATCGTCCTCGATGGCACGCCGATCAGGGGGCTCCGCCCGGAGAATGTGCGTCGGCTCGGGGTCGTGGCCGTGCCCGAGGGCCACCGCGTCCTTACCGAACTGACGGTTGAGGAAAATTTGCGCGTCGCCGGCACCGCGCTTAGTCGCCGCGAGCTTGACGATGCGGTGCAGCGCGCGCTGGAGACGTTTCCGGAACTAAAGCCGCGCATTGCGGCGCGGGCCGGTACGCTTTCAGGCGGCCAGCAGCAGATGCTGGTGCTGGCGCAGGCCATCGTCAGCCGGCCACGCTACATCCTCGCCGACGAGCTTTCGTTCGGGCTTGCGCCGGTCGTCGTCGCACGGCTTGTGCCCGTGCTGGAAGCGTTTGCCGCCGCCGGCATCGGCGTGCTGCTGATCGAGCAGTTCACCCACATTGCGCTGCGAATTTCTCATCATGCCTACGTCATGGAGCGCGGTCGCATTCGCTTTTCCGGCGCGCCCGAATTACTGGAGCAAAATCCGGATATTTTGCACAGTGCTTATCTCGCAAATTAGACAAGGAAGCGCATATGGCCGGTCGTTTTGCTGATCGTTGCGTGCTGGTGACCGGTGCCGGTTCCGGCATCGGCCGGGCAACGGCGCAGCTGTTCGCAGCCGAGAGCGGGCGCGTGGTGGTAGTGGATCAAAATGAGGCGGACGCGGAGAAGACCGTTGCTCTGATCAAGGAGGCTGGCGGCGAAGCCTTCGCGGTGGCCGCCGACGTCAGCCGCGAGAGCGATTGTCGCGCTATGGTCGAGCGCGCTGTCGCGACTTACGGGAAGCTGAATGTTGCGTTCAACAATGCCGGCGTCGGCGCCAGCGGCTTTGCCGTCGCCGACGAGGAGGAGGTCGCCTTTAGCCGTCTCATCGACGTCAATCTGAAGGGCATCTTCCTGTCGATGAAATACGAAATCCCGGCGATGCTGGCTGCCGGTGGCGGCGCCGTCGTCAATACTGCTTCGGTCGCGGGCCTCGTTGGCGAGCGCGGCATCGGCGCATACGCGGCGAGCAAGCACGGCGTCGTTGGGCTCACCCGGACCGCCGCACTCGACTATATCGGCCAGGGCATTCGCATCAACGCTGTCTGCCCGGGCGCCACGCGCACGCGCATCCTTGCGGACTGGTTTCAGGATCCGAAGGTCGAAGAATTCATCCTGTCGCGGCATCCGATCGGGCGAATAGCCGAGCCCGAAGAGATCGGGCGCGCGGTTTTGTTCCTGGCCTCCGACGACGCGTCTTTTGTTGTCGGACAGGCGCTCGCCGTGGATGGCGGGCTTACTGCGCAATAGCGTCGACTCCGCGAACGATCAAACAAACCGGCGCAATGCGGCGTCGAGCAACAACCCCGCAAAGAAGATCAGGCCGGCATCGCGGTCCGACTTGAACAAGGCGAGGCAGCGGTCGGGATCGGCGATGTCGAGACGCACGATCTGCCAGGTCAAGTGCGCGGTGAACGCGGCCAGGCCCAAAGCGAAGACCGGTCCGGCGCCGGCGGCAAAGCCGGCCGCCCCAAGGAGAATAACGGAAGCCCCGTAGAACAGGCCGAGCATAAGCTTGGTGCGCTCGCCAAACAGCAGTGCCGTCGATTTGATACCGATGAGCGCATCGTCGTCCCGATCCTGATGGGCATAAATCGTGTCATAGCCGATAACCCAGGCGATCGAGCCGGCATAGAGCAGGAGCGCGGGCGCATCCAACCGGCCGAAGGCCGCCGCCCACCCCATCAGTGCACCCCACGAAAACGCCAGGCCCAGTACGACCTGCGGCCAATAGGTGATCCGCTTCATGAATGGATAGACTGCCACGATCGCGAGCGAGGCGATGCCGAGCGCGATGGTGAAGGTGTTGAACGAAATAAGCACCAAAAAACCGATCAGCGCCTGCAGGACCAAAAAGATCGCGGCTTGAAAAACACTGACCTGCCCTGACGGAATCGGCCGTGAGCGCGTCCGCTCGACGCTGCGGTCGAGGTCACGGTCGACGATATCGTTCCAAGTGCAACCGGCGCCGCGCATAGCGAACGCGCCGATGAGGAATAGACCGAAATGGAGGAGGCTCGGCGCAGTTTCGTGGGCGGCAATCGCTGCAAGGGCTGACGACCACCAGCAGGGCAACAGCAAAAGCCATGAACCGATCGGACGATCCAATCGTGCAAGCCGCAGGTACGGGCGTGACCAAACCGGTGCGCTTGTATCGACCCAATTGCCAGTCGCGTCGGCGACCGAACCGGTCGTTGGGCTCATTTCGCCAGCGGATTGCCGGTGAGCGAGTCCAGCGTACCGCGACCGGTCTTGGTGTTGTTCTGAGTGTCGACCGATGGAGTGCCGATTGCGTCACTTAGCGACGGCGGCCGCGGTTTGGCTGCGGGCGCCTCCGTGCAGGCGGCGGTACGGAACTTCAACGTGTGTTCGTGATTGGTTTTGGCGCTCGCGATCGCAAAGTCCGGAATGCCACACCAGGTTTTATTCTGTTCGAGGAACTTGATGACCGTCTCTTCCGCCGAGGCGAAGCGTTGCACGAGCGTGCAGATTTCCTTGCGCTCGGACTTGTGCTCAAGCGCTGTGCGGACCGCGAGGGCCTTTTTTTCCGCATCGTCCTTCAGGTGGCCGAAGGCGTTGCACTGCGGCGGAGGGGCCTGCGCCAGCGCGGAGTGCGATCCCGAAGCAAGGGCAAGCAGAATCAACGCTGCAAGCCTCCCCTTCATTTTGGGTCCTTTCCCGTTCCCGGTGACTCAAACCTTGAGTCCTTGTGGTTAAAGGCTCGTTGATTTCGGCAACAAGGCGGCAAAGCCTTCGCGAAGCCGGCTGCTGCGACGCTGGGGCTCACGACACCGGCGACTCCTGCTGGTGCGCCTGTGCGGCGCATATTATTCATGTTTCTCATGGCCGGATACGACTTTCGCAGTCCGCGTTTGTACGTCAAGGCGCAGCTCGGGGAGGGTGCTCACATCGCCCTTGACCGCGCTCAGGCGCACTACCTCGGTACGGTGCTGCGCCTGAAATCCGGCGACCGCGTTCTCGTCTTTAACGGCAGCGACGGCGAGTGGAGCGCAACCCTTGCCGTGGAGCGGCGGGCCGCCACTCTGTTCGTCGGCGTCAAGGCCCGGGCCCAAACCAGCCTGGCGGACTTGCATTACCTGTTTGCCCCGCTCAAGGCCGCGCGGCTCGACTACATGGTGCAGAAAGCAGTGGAAATGGGCGTTTCGCGACTGCAGCCCGTACTCACCCGCCATGGTCAGGTTACGCGCGTCAACGCCGAACGGATGGCTGCTAATGCTATCGAAGCCGCCGAACAATGCGGCATTCTTTCGCTGCCGTCTGTCGAGGCGCCAATGCCGCTCCCTCGTCTCCTCGGCGAATGGGACCCGGCGCGCCGTCTGATATTTTGCGATGAAGACGCGGAGATGACGAACCCGGTCGCCGCGCTGACTGGAGTGCCGCGCTCGCCGCTGGCGGTGCTGGTCGGACCGGAAGGCGGATTTGCCGAGGACGAACGAGCCATGTTGCTCAAGTTGCCAGACGTGGTCCGCGTTTCGCTTGGGCCACGCATTCTTCGCGCCGATACCGCCGCCGTAGCGGCGCTGGCGCTCGTTCAAGCGCTGATCGGCGACTGGCGCTGAGCAACCGGGATCTAGTGAATGACGCCCCGGCGATCCATGCAAACGAAGGTGATGTAGTCGCCGTATCTGGCGTGCACGCTGGTCACATGCGACAGGCGGCCCCAGTGGGCGCAATAGCTCGCGGCCATGTCGCGATACTCGACCGGCTTGATGTGCGGCTGGTAGGGAATGATGCCGCCGGTGTCGTTACCGTACGGCCACGAAAATTCGAACCAGGGCCCTGGCCCGGACAATCCGGCTAGCGCGACGCCGCCGGTACAGGCGCTCAACACCGCGCTCAGCGCGACAGCAATCAAGGTATTTCTAAGCATTGCCCAAGCCTCCGCACGACGGACGATAATCTTAGATGCCAAGAGCAATATTGGAAAGTGTCGCGCAGCAATCTCACAGCATCGAGTAGGCGCTGGCGACCATGCCGACCGGACGCTTGTCGGAAGCTCCCAGCAGCATGACGCGGCCGAAGCTGGTATTGCGGCCGATGCGCACCACACGGGCATCGGCGACAACGTCAAATGTCACGGGCCGAAGGAAATGCGTGGTCTGATCAATTGTGCTCATCGGCCGATAGCCATTCCAGGCGGCCGAACAAGCGATCACCATAGCGCTGTCCGCGAGCGCCATCAGCGCCTGGCTGCACACTGCCTCGCCGTCGGCGCAAATCTTTTTGGCGAACGGCAGGCGTAGCACGGCTCCCGGTTGCCAGTCGGGCAACGCCCCTGAGGGGCGAACGACCTCTACGTTTTCCACCAGCAAGGCTAGGTCCTGGACCCAAGGCGGAAAAATCGTGTTCATCAGCCGGCCCGCCGCCAAAAGACCGAACGCTGCTTCGGACGTCAGGAGCTGGTGCACCTCGCCCATGTCCACCTACCCTCAAGGGCCTGCCGCGCTCTCGACCGGAGCCCCAAAGCACCCGCGTCGCCAATGCAGCCGAAACTCACGCCTCGCCTGCGAATCGTAACCACTTCCCTGCCGTCCGTTTGCCGACCCGCTCGCGGGATGGCGCAGGCAGAAAGGCTGCACAAATCGACAAATTCCGGTTGGACTCTTACGCACGCGTCTGACGAATCAGACACAACACCATGCGAACACTAGCATAATGTCGGTGGATTTCGCGTGCGCCTTCACCGCGAAATGATCTGTGATCAAGACCGATTCACCCGTCTCGCGGCGAGGCATTTCGCCTGCGTGTGCGGTCGGGATGCAGACGCGGTGTGGCGTCGGTATCCGGGCGGCATTCAACCATTTCAGTGCCGGTCACTCTTGACCGGCAAACGTTAGCGCGGCACGGTTACGAGGTTCTGCGCGCGGCAAGCGCTGGAGGTTCCATGTCAGTTCGGATCGCATCGTTAGCGCTGGGGCTAACGTTCTGCCTCATTTCGCTTTCGCAGGCACGGGCAGCGAATTGGTTCGAAAAGAACTTTTGGCTGCCCGGTCCGGAATATTTTCGCGATATGCCGGCGTGCGATTCTCGCCCTGCGCTTGACCGCATCATGGGTAATTTTCTCGACAAGGAGAGAAGGTTCTGGAATTCGCAGCTTAAGGTCGTCGGTATCGAGAACATCCGCGAAACCGCCGTACTGGCTTGGGCGGCGCAATCCATTCCGCGGCGGTTCTGCAGCGGCACGGCGCTGACCAGCGACGGAGCCAAGCACCCGATTTATTATTCAATCGGCGAGGATACCGGCATGATCGGGATGGATTTCGGCGTCAATTTCTGTGTCGTCGGGCTCGATCGCAACTGGGCCTACGGGCCGGCCTGCCGCGCGGCGCGGCCGTGAGCGTCCTCACGATCAAGCTTGATCAGCGGACGCCGCGCCACGGATCGTATTGCTTGTCCGGCAAATTCTTGAGTACGGCATTATAGGCCTTCTCGCTGGCCTTGACCTTTTGGCCGCCGGAAGCGTCTTGCTCTGCCGCTCGCCCCGCCGCCTGCCCGATGGACGACGCGCCCTGCATTTGTGAGGATTGAGGTGTAAGTTGCGCTTGCGCGCTCGCCGTCAAGAGCGCCATGACCAAGCCTGCGATCAGTACTCTCATGGGCTCATCCCCTCCTGATTTTGGCGCATCAGCCGAAATCGACCCATTAAGACCGTACCGAATAGCATAGCGGCAAACGGCACGAAAGTCAGGCGGTGTTTGGACGAATCCATCAGGCGTCGGAATCAGCCGTGAGCGGTTGGAGCGGTCTCGGCGCTTCGATCACAAGAGATATGTTCTTGATTTGTTCTAAGCGCTCGTCTATGTTTGAATGCGCGTAACGTCAGTTGTGCGAGGTAGTGTCATGGTTAGGTCCTTTGTTGGCGCTGCGTTGGTTGCAGTTGTTGTCATGGCCGCGCCGCAGCGAGCGCCGGCTCAGGACGCACGGCAGAACGAGGTCGGGCAGTTCGACTTCTATGTTCTCTCGCTGTCGTGGTCGCCGTCTTTCTGTGCCGCCGCGGCCGAACGGCAAAGTGGGCGTGCTCCGGCCTCACAATGTGGCGCGCGACCATACTCGTTCGTGGTTCACGGCCTGTGGCCGCAATACGACCGCGGCTTTCCGGAATATTGCCAGGTGCCGGCGCCGCGGCTCGAGCGCGGCATCGTATCGTCGATGCTCGATCTGATGCCGGCGCCGCATCTGATTTTCAACGAGTGGGATAAGCACGGGACCTGTTCAGGGCTTGAACCGCGCGCCTACTTCGAGATGGTGCGCAAGGCACGTGCGGTGGTGAAGATCCCGTCCGAATATATCAATCCGCAAGAACAGCTCAGTGTTGTGCCCGCGGCGGTCGAGGAAGCTTTCAAGTCGGCCAATCCAGGGCTCTCGACAAACGGTATGGCGATCGGCTGTGACAAAAGGCGGTTGACCGAGGTCAGGATCTGTCTCTCCAGGGAATTGCAATTCCGCGATTGCCCGGAGATCGCACGGCGCAGTTGCCGCAGGGACCAAGTGCAGATGCCGCCGCTCCGCGGTGGCTAATGAATTATCGCCATGCCTTCCACGCCGGCAATTTCGCCGACGTGCACAAGCATGCGGTGTTGGCGCGCATCCTGGTTTACTTGCGCGCAAAGCCTGCCGCCTTTCGCGTCATCGACACTCATGCCGGGGCCGGCCGCTATGACCTTTTGGGCCCGGATTCCAGCCGTAGCAGCGAATGGCACAGTGGGATCGCGCGGCTTTGGAATGCGCGGCGGTCGAAAGCAGTAGACGCTCTGCTGACGCCCTACCTTGACGCCGTAGCGGCACTGAATCCGGGCGGAAAGTTGCGGATCTATCCGGGCTCCCCGCTGGTCGTGAGCAGCCTGTTGCGGTCTCAGGACCGCCTGATCGCCTGCGAGCTGGAGCCAAACTCAGCCGCATCGTTGTCACACGTGCTCCACGGCAACCGCCGGGCCAAAGCGGTGACGATCGACGGCTGGACGGCGCTCGGCGCGTATGTGCCACCGAAGGAGCGCCGCGGCCTTGTTCTGATCGACCCGCCTTTTGAGGAGGCCGGTGATTTCGAGCGCCTGTCGAGCGCATTCGCTGCTGCGCATCGCAAATGGCCGACTGGCGTCTACACGATGTGGTATCCGATCAAGGAGCGCGGCGCACCCGATGCCCTGGCACGAAGGCTGCAACGCCTTGGGGTGTCGGACATCCTGCGTTGCGAGTTGACGCTCGGCCCGCCGCGCGCCAATGCCGGCCTGATTGGCTCAGGGCTGATCATCGTCAATCCGCCGTTTACGCTGCAAGCGGATTTGCGGAGTTTTATGCCGGCGCTCGCTGGGGTGCTGGCGCCGGCGGCGGCCAGCCGGATCGATTGGCTGGCCCCTGAGGGCTTGCCAGGCCGCTAACCGGGTGGGACCCGGATGTTGGTCGGCGTTCAGCGCCCACTTTTCCACACGCAAAAAATGTGGCCTAATTGAAAAGTTGCTGGCTTAGACGTTCCGCCTCCTGTGGGGGGCCGGCGGAGTAACCGAGGCCGTACGCGGCCGAAGCCTTGCCTGTGTGGATGTCCAGCCAAGCCGTCGCGCCGTGGGGGCCGGCGGCGAAGCAACCACGGGGAAGGAGTTGCTCGATGGCAATGGCCGGTACGGTCAAATTTTTTAATGGCGAGCGTGGCTACGGTTTCATCAAGCCCGATGACGGCGGACGCGACGTGTTCGTTCACATCACCGCGGTGGAACGCGCGGGGCTGAAGTCGCTGATCGAGGGGCAGCGCATCAGTTTCGATGTTGAACCTGACAAGAAGGGCAAAGGCCCCAAAGCTGTCAATCTGGTGGTGACCGGCTAGTCGCACGATCCGAAAAAGTGGAAACCCGGTTTTCCCCAAGGATCCTGCTTCACTGAGGACAACGACGCCGTCAGCGGCGCGCACAAGCGCGCTGCTGATTGCGCGCGGCTTGCGGCCGCCGGAATGCTATTGTCTTTTCCACTTTGTTTTTCCTACGCTACAATGCCGGTTACCAACCAAGTGAAGCCATCATGATGATGCTGCGTTCCGCAGCGCCTTCTCCGTTCGGCCGCAAGGTGCAGATCGCACTGTCGGTGCTCGGATTCGATGACGTCAAGGTCGAGTCGACGGACACAATGGATCCGCGCGACCCGGTTCGCGGGCAAAATCCGCTCGGCAAGATTCCGGTACTGATCGGCGATGACGGCACCGCGTATTACGACTCGCGCGTGATCCTTGAATACCTCGACGACCGCGCTGGCGGCGGCAAGATCATTCCGCGCGAATCCAGGCAGCGTTTCGACGCATTACGATTGCAGGCCCTCTGCGATGGCCTGATCGATGCCTCGATCCTGACAGTTTATGAGGGTCGCTGGCGCCCGCCAGAACGTCATGAACCGAAATGGCTGGAACACCAGGCCGGCAAAGTGACGCGCGCGCTCGCCGCACTTGAGGCCGCGCCGCCGCCGCTTGATCCGGCTCCGGCACTTCCCAGTGTCGGGCAGATTGCGATGGCCTGTGCGCTGGGTTACCGCGATTTGCGTTTCGGCGGCGATTGGCGCGCCGATCATCCGCGGCTTGTCACTTGGCTCGATAGCTTCGCTGCCCGCGTGCCGGCGTTCGGTGCGACCACGCTTAAAACGTAAGGTCGCTTTGGAACGACAATTGAGCCGTGTACGCAACAAAAACCCCGGGACTTGTCCCGGGGTTTTGCCGTGCGCCGCCTTCGTTGGCGGCTGTCGGTGCGATCAGAACCGGTAGTTGACGCCAGCGCGAACCACGCTGGTCGTGAACGACACGTTGTCGGTCGGTGCGCCGCACCCGGCGCCGCAATTGAATTTGCCGAGATCGACGTAGAGGTATTCCGCTTTCGCCGACCAATGGCCGGCAATCGCGAATTCGAGGCCGGCTCCGAGGGTCCAGCCGACGTTCGTCGAGGTGCCGCCGGCGAGGCCTGGCGTGGCGGCATTGATATTACCGAAGGCGCCACCGCCGGTGACATAAGGCATGAAGCGGTCGGCCGCATAACCAAGACGCGCCCGGACCGTCGAAAGCCATGAATCACTGGTCGTGCAGCCGGCGGGGCAAGTGCCGGTCGTGGTCGTGCCTTTGATGCCGCTCCAGTCAATGTCGCCTTCGGCGCCAAGAACCGCCCGCCCGAACTGATAATTATAGCCGATCGTGCCGCCAACCAAGCCGCCGGTCATGGTGAAGGAACTCGTCGTGTCCCACGCCGAATTTCCGAACCCGCCGCCCCCGTTCACACCGATATAGAGTCCGGTCCAGGTGAAAGGCGGAGGGGCATACACCGGCGCTTTGTAATATGGACCGGGAGGCAGATCGGCTGCCATCGCTGCACCGGTCAGCGCGAGCAGGGCTATGCCCGCAACAAACAAACGCTTCATCTGTGGATCTCCATCGCACGCAGGTCCACGGATAGTATTCGCGGCGAGTATTGCGTCTAGTGTAGAAAAGACACACCGGATTTCTTCATATAGACCGTTTTGTGGCGAGATTAGACTGCGTATCGTCACTATTATAGGTAATTATGTTTTAACGTCATCGTAATCATGGTTAAATTACTTCTAATTTTTGACGGAAACAGTAGAAGGAAACTCGCTTCACAGCGCGTCGAGGGACTTTCGCGCGACGATATGCCGGCGATTGTTTGCTGTGGCCGCTGGCTGTAGACCGCTGCAGATCCTACGTTTGTTGCGTGGCGGAGCAGCCAATGGCAGCCGCCGCCGCAAACGCAAATTCCTAATCGAAGGCCATAATGGCCGAAGCAATGTTAGCGCCTATCGGCCGCATATTGGGATCCAAGCATCTACTAGAATGAGCGTTCCGAAACGAGATATCGAGCTGGAAATCGAGAACGTCGCGGACGACGAAGAGGCGTCCCTTCCTCCATCGGACGACCTCGATCTGGTGAACGAAAGCGAAAACTCGCTCGCCGCCGGCCGCGCCGCCATCCTCCGTTACGCTAAGCTCGCGCCGGCCCGGCCGGGCGTCTACCGCATGATCGATGGGCGCGGCGACGTCCTCTACGTCGGCAAAGCAAAAAACGTCCGCAACCGCGTTCGCGCCTATGCGCGTCCGACCGGCCTCGACACCCGCATCGAGCGCATGATTGCGGCGACCCGCGCGCTCGAATTTGTCGTTACCCGCACCGAGACCGAGGCGCTGCTGCTTGAAGCCAACCTGATCAAGCGGTTGCGGCCGCGCTTTAATGTGCTGCTGCGCGACGATAAATCATTTCCCTATATCATGATCACGTCCGATCACTGGGCTCCGCAAATCCTCAAGCACCGCGGGGCGCGGACGCGGCCCGCTCACTATTACGGGCCGTTTGCTTCGGTCTGGGCGGTCAATCGCACCATCAACGCGCTGCAGCGCGCGTTTCTGTTGCGCTCGTGTACCGATCCGTTCTTTGAGAGCCGCACCCGTCCGTGCTTGCTGCATCAGATCAAGCGCTGTTCCGGTCCATGCACCAATGAGATCGATTTCAACGAATACGCAGTGCTGGTGGGCGAAGCCAATGCATTTCTGTCCGGCCGCAGCAAAGCGGTGAAGGACGAACTTGCCGATGAGATGGAAAAGGCGTCGGCCGCGCTCGATTTCGAGCGTGCCGCCGTTTACCGCGACCGCCTGGCTGCGCTGTCAGCCATCCAGGCGCATCAGGGTGTCAATCCGCGCGGGGTTGAGGAAGCCGATGTCTTCGCGCTCCATCAGCAGGGCGGCTTTGCCTGCGTCGAGGTGTTTTTTTTCCGCACTGGGCAGAACTGGGGTAATCGCGCCTACTTTCCCAAAGCCGACCGCTCGATCTTGGCCGGCGAAATCCTTAGCGCATTCCTCGCCCAGTTCTATGACGACAAGCCGTGCCCGCGGCTAATTCTGATCTCGCACGACATCGACGATCACGAACTGCTGGCGGAAGCGCTCGGCACCAAGAGCGGTCACAAGGTGGAGATCGCGGTCCCGCGGCGCGGCGAGAGAAAGGATCTGATCGAGCACGCACTCGCCAACGCGCGGGAGGCGCTGGGACGCAAGCTCGCCGAGACGTCGACGCAGGAAAAGCTGCTGCGCCAGCTCGCCGAGACATTCGGCTTGGCGCGCGTGCCGCGGCGGATCGAAGTGTACGACAACAGTCACATCCAAGGCTCCAACGCAGTCGGCGCCATGATTGTTGCCGGCCCGGAGGGATTCCGCAAAAAGGAGTATCGCAAGTTCAATATCCGCTCGGCCGAGCTTATTCCCGGCGACGATTTCGGCATGATGCGTGAGGTTCTCGGGCGTCGCTTCAAGCGGCTGATCGCCGAGGTGCCACGTCCCGCGGTGATGGCAGAGCTTGCCGCACTCGCCAATGCCGAGACTTCCGAGCCCGCTCTTCCGCAGGAAGAAATCGAGATCCTTGAGTCTCATCCTTCGGCCGACGATCTGGAATCACCCTGGCCGGATCTCGTGCTGATCGACGGTGGGCAGGGGCAGTTGAGCGCAGCGCGGGAGGTGCTGGCCCAATTTGGCGTCGATGTTCCGCTCGTCGCCATCGCCAAGGGACCGGATCGCGACGCCGGCCGCGAGACCTTCTTTCTTCCAGGGCGCGATTCGTTCAAGCTGCCGCCGCGTGATCCGGTTCTTTATTTTGTCGAGCGGCTGCGTGATGAGGCGCATCGTTTTGCGGTCGGCTCGCACCGAGCGCGCCGGATGCGCGATCTGCGCGAAGCCGGTCTCCAGGAAATCGCAGGTATCGGGCCGACGCGAAAGCGTGCCTTGTTGCATCACTTTGGCACGTTGAAAGCGATCGAGCGCGCTGCGGTCACGGACTTGATGCAGGTCGATGGTATCAGCGCGGAAACCGCACGGCGGGTCTATGAGTTTTTTCATGAGGGCGCGGCGTGACCGGAAGGCCAAATGAGCGGCGCGCGCGCCTCGGCGGGAAAGCCGTAAAGCTGGCATGCGGGGAAGGGCCCTGTTGGCAGCGCCGAAGCGGCGGTAAGGTATAATGATGAATTCGACCACCACGACGACAAGTCGGCTGCCACGGCGTCCGCTGGCGCTTCCCAACGTACTGACTTATGGCCGCATCGTTGCCATACCGATCGTCGTCGGCTGCATGTTCTGGCAAAGCATTCTCGACGGCGCGCTCTGGCTGCGATGGATTGCACTGGCATTCTTTGT
>Ga0335085_10004867_pt1 | contig 21938 bp, 21 predicted proteins | sample Lox_Sample_45_FD_206712 | JGI IMG/M metagenome (GOLD analysis project Ga0335085, IMG submission 206712) | Soil microbial communities from Loxahatchee National Wildlife Refuge, Florida, United States - Lox_Sample_4.5 | ecosystem: Environmental > Terrestrial > Soil > Wetlands | place: USA...
GCGACAAGATGTTGACGTCCGGTCCCGTGACCGGGTCGGGATTCCTGTTGGCACTGTCGGTCGCGCCGACCACGCTGACGGTGTCCTGCGAGGGTGCGGCAACCGACGGTTGCGTGTTGCTGAAGACGTAGAAGCACGTGAACTGCTCGCCCACCATGACGGGCGAGTTGCATCCCTTCGAGACGCTGACGCCGTACGTGACAGACTCCGCGTCCGCCGACGCCACGATCAGGGCCGCCGCCGCCAGAGCGCCGACGAGCCACAACGACCGCCACCCCTGAATTTTCATCCCCACTCCCTCTCGACCCCAGACCCGTAACTACATGAACTTGAGAAGCCCCCGCCGCAAAGACAAGTCGTTGGCGGGGATGAGCATAGTCGAGAAGTCAAGCCGGTTCTACCCCTATGTGCAGATGTTTCATGAGGAGGGGCCGCCTTCCATGCGCTCGACCATGGCCTCGCCGAACGCCGAGGTGGACACCTCGGTCGCCCCGTCCATCAGGCGGGCGAAGTCGTAGGTCACGACCTTGTCCAGAATCGTCGCCTCCATCGAGTCGATGATCAGGTCGGCGGCCTCGCGCCAGCCCAGGTGGCGCAGCATCATCTCGGCCGAGAGGATCAGGGAGCCGGGGTTGACCTTGTCCTGCCCGGCGTACTTCGGCGCCGTCCCGTGAGTCGCCTCGAACACCGCGACGTCGTCGGAGAGGTTCCCGCCCGGGGCGATCCCGATCCCGCCGACCTGCGCCGCGAGCGCGTCGGAGATGTAGTCGCCGTTCAGGTTCATGGTCGCGATCACGTCGTACTCGGCGGGACGGAGCAGGATCTGCTGGAGGAAAGCGTCGGCGATCACGTCCTTGACGACGATGTCGCGGCCGGTCGCAGGGTTGCGGAAGGTCATCCACGGGCCGCCGTCGAGCGGCTCGGCGCCGAACTCCTCCGCCGCGAGCTCGTAGCCCCAGTCGCGGAACGCGCCCTCGGTGAACTTCATGATGTTGCCCTTGTGCACGAGCGTGACGGAGCGGCGGTCGTGGTCGACCGCGTAACGGAGGGCGCGGCGAACGAGCCGTGAGGTGCCCTCGCGCGACACCGGCTTCACGCCGATCCCGGACGTCTCGGGGAAGCGGATCTTCGTGACGCCGAGCTCGTCCTGCAGGAACGAGATCAGCTTCCGGGCGGCGTCGGACTCCGCGGGCCACTCGACACCGGCGTAGATGTCCTCCGTGTTCTCCCGGAAGATCACCATGTCGACCTTCGACGGGTCGACGAGCGGGCTCGGCACGCCGCGGAAGTAACGGACGGGCCTCAGGCACACGTAGAGGTCGAGCTCCTGCCGCAGGGCGACGTTGAGCGAACGGATGCCGCCGCCCACCGGCGTCGTCATCGGCCCCTTGATCGAGACGCTGTACTCCCGCAGCGCGACGAGCGTCTCCTCGGGGAGCCACACGTCGGGCCCGTAGCGCTGGGTCGACTTCTCCCCGGCGTAGACCTCGAGCCACTCGATCTTGCGCGCGCCGGCGTAGGCCTTCTCGATCGCCGCGTCCACGACGCGCTGCATGACGGGGGTGATGTCGACGCCGATGCCGTCGCCCTCGATGAAGGGGATGATCGGGTTGTCGGGGACCGGCTCGCCCGGGACGATGCGCTCGCCCTCCGCAGGGACCGTGATCATGGACGTCGCGCTCATGAGTCTTCTCCTCTATGTCAGTGGCACCTGAACGCTAACCATTGGAACTACCCTCAGGGTGATGACGGGCACGAGGCGGGCAGGCGACGCGGCGATGGAGATCGCCGAGCTGCTCGTCGAGGGCTTCGACGAGAGCTACCGCCGGTTCCGCGAGATCAGCGCCGGGGCGAAGCACCGCTTCGAGACCGCCGACTGGAGCGCGATCCAGCACGCGGTGCGCGAGCGGATCCGGCTCGAGGACGAGCAGGTCGACCGCACGACCGAGCTCGTGCGGGCCGGGATGCGCTCGCTCGGGCTCGAGGACGAGATCTGGCGGTGGGTGAAGCTGGCCTTCGTCGAGCTGCTCGTCGAGCACTCCCAGCCGGAGCTTGCGGAGACGTTCTTCAACTCCGTGTCGACGCGCGCGCTCGGCGACACCTACCTCCGTAACGAGTACATGTTCGTGCGGGCGTCGCTGTCGACGGAGTTCATCCCCGCCGACCCGCCGACGTACCGCAGCTATCACCCGCACGGCGACCTCACCGAGACGTTCGCGCAAATCCTGCGCACCTTCGGCTGGCAGCGCCCGTTCGCCGACCTCGGCCGGGACACGGCACGGCTCGTGCGGACGATCGAGGCGGCGATCGAGAGGCCGCGGCCGAACCTCTACGTCTGCGTCCTCGGCTCGGCCTTCTACCGCAACAAGGCCGCGTACGTCGTCGGCAAGGTCGTGAACGGGAACGACGAGCAGCCCTTCGCGGTCGCCGTCGTCCACGACACGGCCGGCCGGCTCGCGATCGACGCGGTCCTTCTCGAGCCGGCGGCGATCGACATCCTCTTCTCGCTCTCGCGGGCGTACTTCATGGTCGACATGGAGGTGCCGTCCGGGTACGTCGAGTTCCTGCGCACGATCATGCCGACGAAGCCCCGGTCTGAGATCTACAGCTCCGTCGGACTGCAGAAGCAGGGCAAGACCCTCTTCTTCCGCGACCTGCTCCACCATCTCCACCACTCCGACGACCAGTTCGTCGAGGCGCCCGGCATCCGCGGGCAGGTGATGCACGTGTTCACCCTGCCGTCGTATCCGTACGTGTTCAAGCTGATCCGCGACCGCTTCGGGCCGACCAAGAACACGACGCGCGACGCGGTGATGGAGAAGTTCCAGATCGTGAAGCAGGTCGACCGCGTCGGCAGGATGGTGGACGCGCTCGAGTTCGTCGACCTCGGGCTGCCGCGTGCGCGCTTCTCGCCGGAGCTGCTCGCCCAGCTCGAGGAGATCACGCCGTCGGCAATCGAGGTGCAGGACGACACGCTGGTCGTGAAGCACTGCTACGTCGAGCGGCGGATGACTCCGCTCGACGTCCACCTCCGCGGCGCCGCCGCGCCCGAGGTGGAGCGGATCGTGCGCGAGTACGGCGACACGCTGCGCGAGCTCGCAATCGCGAACATCTTTCCCGGCGACATCCTCTGGCGCAACTTCGGGCTCACGCGGCACGGTCGTGTTGTCTGCTACGACTACGACGAGCTCGAGTACCTGACCGACTGCGTCTTCCGGCGCATCCCTACGGCGCCGGACCCGGACACCGAGCTCTCGGCTGAGGTGTGGTACCGCGTCGGCACCCACGACGTCTTCCCGGAGGAGTTCGAGACGTTCCTGCTCGGCGACCCGGCGATGCGGGCGGCGTTCCGCCGCCACCAGCCCGACCTCCTCGGGCCGGAGTTCTGGCAGGAGTGCCAGCGCCGGGTCGCGGCGGGCGAGGTCGTCGACTTCTTCCCGTACCCGGAGGAGCTGCGCTTCTGCAACCGCTTTCGCGGGGACGACCCGAGCCCGGCCGCCGCGGGCTCGCTCGAGCCCGCCGCGGCTGGGCTCTAGCTCTCAGGCGGCGGGGACGCACGCCGGCGGCTGCGCGTACGGCGCGTCGACCGGCGCGGTGCCCGGCTGCGCCCATGCGTAGTCGCAGCCCGGCGCGACGTACAGCGTCGCGATCGGCACCCAGGCCGGCGGCTGCGCATCCGGCGTCGCCGCCGAGTACGCCCCGGGCTGGGCCCAGTGGTAGTCCGAGGGCGGCGGCGTCGCACTCGGCCCGGCCGTGAACAGCAAGGCCGCGGCGATCACGGCGACGGCGGAGAGCATGCGTGCGAGACGGTGCATGGCACCTCCTTTCCGAACGCTTCGAGTATCCGCGAGGCGTGCGGCGGACGGCATCGTCGAGCGCGCTGAACCGCATTGCCTCCTTTCCGCCATCATCCTGCTGTGCAGGCGCTGGCGCCGTTCCGCATGCGGAACTTCCGGCTCCTCTTCTGCGCGCGCACGGTCTCGTTCCTCGGCACCAACCTGGCGCCGATCGCGGTCGCCTTCGCCGTCCTCGGCCTGAGCGACTCCGCCACGGACGTCGGGCTCGCGTTCGCGGCCTGGACGCTGGCCCAGGTCTCGACGCTCCTCGTCGGCGGCGTCGTCGGCGACCGCCTGCCGCGGCAGCTCGTGATGATCGGCTCCGACACCGCCAACTTCTGCGTCCGCGCGACGATGGCCGGGCTGCTGCTCTCCGGGCACGCGACCGTGCCAGAGCTAGTCGCGCTCCAGGCCGTCGGCGGCATGGCGACGGCGTTCTACTCGCCCGCCTCGAGCGGGCTCGTGCCCCAGACCGTGCCGATGGAGTCGCTGCAGACCGCGAACGCGCTCATGAACGTCGCCCGGTACGCGGCCTTCCCCCTCGGCGCGGCCGCCGGCGGCGCGATCGTGGCGACGGTCGGCGCCGGCTACGCGCTGCTCCTCGACGCGGGGACGTACGCGGCGAGCGCCGTGCTCCTCTCGCGGCTGCGGCTCGCGGCCGGCGCCCGCCTCGCGGCCACGCGGAACTTCCTCCGCGACCTCGGCGACGGCTGGCATGCGTTCACGGAGCACACCTGGGTGTGGCTGCTCACGGTCTGGATCTCGCTGTACTTCCTGATCACGTACGCACCGTTCTTCGTGCTCGGGCCCTACGTCGCTAAGCAGTCGATGGGCGGCGCCGGCGCGTGGGCGACGGTGGTGACGGGCGAGGCGATCGGCGCCCTCGCGGGCGGCCTGGTCGCGCTGCGGGCCCAGCCGAACCGCTCGCTGCTCGTGATCGGACTCATGTTCACGATGACGGCGATCCAGAGCATCCTCCTCGCGTTGACGGCGCCATTCGAGGTGATCGCCGTCGCGGCGGCGCTCGCCGGGTTCGCCTTCTCGTTCGGGTCGATCGTCTGGGAGACGGCGTTGCAGCGCCGCGTCGAGCCGGAGAAGCTCGCGCGGGTCAGCGCCTACAGCTGGATGGGAGCGATGGCGTTCCTGCCCGCAGGCTACGCCGCCGCCGGGCCGATCTCGGCCGCAGTCGGGATCTCGGCGACCCTCTTCGCCGGCGCCGCGTGGGTCGTCGGCTCCACGGTCGCCATCTGCAACGTGCCGGACGTACGCGACTTCCGCATGCGCGAGACGGCCCCTACGGCCGCCGCGGACCTTGGTGGTCGCCCGGCGGCGGCCCCGGTGGTGGCCCCGGCGGGAGACCCTTCGCACCCGTGAGGTCCGCACCGGCGAGTTTCGCGCCGTCGAGCCTTGCGCCGTGCAGGTCCGCCCTGTGAAGTTCGCGCCGGAGAAGTCGTACCCGTGCAGCTCGAAGCCGGCGAGATCCGCGCCCGCGAAGGACGCGCCACGCTGGTTGCGGTCGAGAAGCCTCACCCACAGCGCGACGTCTCCCCAGAGCTCGTCCCGGAGCGCCTGAGCCTGGAGGTCGATATCGTGCGGGTCGGGGTCGCCCCGAGGTGGCGAGCGCCTGCGCCCGCCGGGCGATCGAGCTCACCTCCGCCTGCTCGGCGGGCGTGAGGGGGAACGGCCGGGGTACGGGCACGACGTCCTGGAACGCGAGTCCGACCGTGAAGCAGCTGTCGCACGCGTCGTTGACCGCGAGGCCATCGTTCACGGGCTCGCTGTCCGAGGGCTGCCCGACGACGAACACGACCTGGTAGGCGATCGCGACCGCGCGGCAGCCGGTGCAGTCGTGGCCGTAGGCGACGCCGTCGTTCTCGGCCTTGTTCACCGGGCCGGTGACGGTGGTGACGTCGACGCCGGCCTGCTCGACGGGCGTCTGTCCGGTCGTGCGGGCGGACGGCACCCCCCGTCGCCGCCCGCCCGCGTGACCGGCTAGCCGCCGGTCAGGTTCCCCTGGTCGATCGGCGTCTGCTGCACGGCGCTGCCGTACGCAGTCGCACCGTCCGAGAGGACGTTCGCCGCGACCGCGGCGTTGATCGGGATGGCGAGGTTCGCCTTGATCAGCGACATCGCCGCCCGCTCCGGGAGCTGCTCGCCCGCGATCGAGTCGAGCTCCTCGCGCGTGAGCTTCCGATACTCCGACATGCTCACCCTCCTCAGTTGCCCTGCGTGATCGGGGCCGTCTGCTCGGCGTTCGCGTACGCGACCGAGTTGTCGCTCAGGACATTCAGCGCCGCGGCGATGTTGATCGGCGCCCCGATGTTGGCGTTCACGAGCGACATTGCTGCCCGCTCGGGCAGCGCTTCGCCGGCGACGGCGTCGAGCTCCTCACGAGTCAGCTTGCGATATTCGTCCGACATGACCCGAGCCTCAGTTCGACTCGGTGATGGGAGCGTTCTGGACTGCGTTCGCGTAGGCGATCGAGTTGTCGCTCAGCGCATTCAGCGCAACGGCGGCATTGATCGGCGCCGCGACGTTCGCGTTGATGAGCGACATCGCCGCCCGCTCGGGCAGCGCCTCGCCCGCGAGCGCGTCGAGATCTCCCGGCTGAGCTTGTTGTACTCCTCGGTCATGAGGTTCCCTTCTCGCCGTCGGCCGGCCGCGGGATTACCCGACCACACTTCCGCAACAAACGGTTTACAGCCGATTTATTGCGACGCGAAAACAGTGGGCCTTGTGCGAGCCTTATGCGGTCGGCGCAGCCGCGACCCGGGCCGATGTGGCGAGCTCCTCGGCCTCCGCCGAGGGCCTGTGCTCGACCCCGGCCGCTGCGTAGGCGTCGTCCTCGTCGAGCGTCTCGTGCTCGACGAGCGCCGCGGCCAGCGAGTCGAGCTGGCGGCGGTGGTGGGAGAGGAGCTCGAGGACCTCCGCGTGCGCCTGCTCGACGATGCGCCGCACCTCCGTGTCGATCTCCTCCTGCGTGCGACCGGAGACCTCGGACACGCCGGGGAGCAGCGGGCCCGCCCCGTCCGACGGCAGCACCGCGAGCGGCCCGATCTTCTCGCTCATCCCCCAGCGGCCTACCATCTGGCGCGCGATCTGAGTCAGCTGCTGGATGTCGGACTCGGCCCCGGTGGTCGGCTCCCCGTACACGACCTCCTCCGCGGCGCGGCCGCCGAGCGCGACCTTGATCTTCGCGAGCAGCTCCCGCCGGTCGTAGTTGAAGCGGTCGGCGTCGGGCGCCGAGAACGTGACGCCGAGCGCCATCCCGCGCGGGATGATCGAGATCTTCCGCACCGGGTCGGCCCCCGGCGTCAGCATCCCGACGAGCGCATGGCCACCCTCGTGGTACGCCGTCCGGCGGCGGTCCTCGGCGCTCATCATCACCTTTCGCTCCGCGCCCAGGACGATCCGCTCCAGGGCGTCCGTGAAGTCGGCCTCCAGCACCTGGTCGTGGCTGCGCCGAGCCGCCAGGAGTGCCGCCTCGTTGACGAGGTTCGCGAGGTCGGCGCCGACCATCCCGGGCGTGGTCGCGGCGAGGCGGCCGAGGTCGACGTCCGGGCCGAGCGGCACGCCGCGCGTGTGCACCTCGAGGATCTGCTCGCGGCCGTTCCGGTCGGGCGGCTGCACGGCGACGCGGCGGTCGAAGCGCCCCGGCCGGAGCAGCGCCTGGTCGAGCACGTCGGGCCGGTTCGTCGCGGCGATGACGATGACGCCGGTGGAGGAGTCGAAGCCGTCCATCTCGGTCAGGATCTGGTTGAGCGTCTGCTCGCGCTCGTCGTTGCCGCCGCTGAAACCCGCGAGGCCCGACGTACGCGAGCGCCCGATCGCGTCGAGCTCGTCGATGAAGACGATCGCGGGCGCCGATGCCTTCGCCTGCGCGAAGAGGTCGCGTACGCGCGCGGCGCCGACCCCGACGATCGCCTCCACGAACTCGGACGCCGACATGGAGAAGAACGGCGCGTCGGCCTCACCCGCGACGGCGCGGGCGAGCAGCGTCTTCCCGGTTCCCGGCGGCCCGGACAGCAGCACGCCGTGCGGGATGCGCGCGCCGAGGCGGACGTACTTCTCGGGGTGGCGCAGGAAGTCGACGACCTCGGAGAGCTCCGCCTTCGCCTCGTCGATCCCGGCCACGTCGGCGAACGTCACGCGAATTCCCGACGGCTCGTACCGCCGCGCCCGCGAGCGCCCGAACGTGCCGAGGACGCTCTGCGCGTTGCCCGCCCGGCGCATCAGCAGGACGAGCAGCCCGACGAAGAGGATCGTCGGCCCGAAGGAGAGGAGCAGGTTCTCCCACCACGGGATCGTTCCGGTGAGCGGCTTCGCGTTCACCACGACGCCGTTCCGCTGCAGGAGCGCGGAGAGCTGGTTCGAGTTCGCGAACGTCGGCACCTCGGTCTGGAAGCGCGTCGAAGGCTTCGAGCCGGCGTAGCTCGTCGAGGCCTTGAAGGTGCCCTGGATCGCGGTGCCCTTGGAGGTGATCGAGACGACGTTCTTGGCCTTCACCTGGTCGAGGAAGAACGGGCTGTAGGGAACGCGAATCCGGGTCGTCGACCGGACCGCGTGCGAGGTCGCCCAGTAGTTGATCCCCAGCAGCACGATCGCGAAGGCGATCCAGCGCCACGAGATGCGGAACCTGGGTCGAGGCGGAGCGGGCGTGGTCGGAGGCGGTGAGCCCGGCCGTGGCGGCGTGCTCACACCCATGGGTCAGCTTCCGCGCTTGCGGATGGTGCGGGCGGCGGTCTTGATCCGCTCGCGGTTCTCGGGCGCGGCGGCCGCCTTCGACGCCTTCGCCGCCGCCCTGACCGCCTGGTCGAGGCGGCGACGCGTCTCCGGGCTCGTGGCGACGCGCCTCGCCTCCTCGAGCATCTTCCGTCCCTGCGGCGTCTGCGCCAGGACGACGGCGCCGCGAATCACGCGCCGTCCCCTGGGGCTCGCCGCGAGCCGCACGCCCTTGTAGATGGGCCCGAACACTCATGCCACTCTAGCCGGGCCGAGCCCCGCGAAGTACCGCGCGCGGACAGCGAGGAGCTCCTGCAGGTGCGTCGAGGGGTGGAACGGGTCGGCCACCGTCCGGCCGCTGCCGAGCTCGATCGCCGCGCGCGCCTCGCCGGCCACCTCGGCGATCAGCACCTCTCCCGTGAGCCGCGGTGCCGAGTCGAGCGCAGCCAGCAGGTCGAGGAGCTCGCGGTCGCCGGTCCCGGCGCTGCGGATCACGACGGCGTCACCGGTCGCGGCATTGAACCGGGACGCGCGCCGGCGCGAGTCGCGGGCATTGAGCCTGAGCAGGTCGTGGGAGAAGAAGGACGCTGACATCTCTCGCTCCTTTCCATCGGTTGGCTGCTGCCGATGCTAGGCTCAACTGGTGCCTAATACCAGGGCCACATCAGGCGCTTTTTCGGGTACCAGTTCGCCGGTCGAGGTGCTGGTGGGCGTCGACCGCCGCGCGGATGTCACCTTCGGCGCGCAGATCGAGGGACAGCTTCGCCGCGCGATCAGGCAGGGCGCGCTGCGGGCAGGCGTGCGCCTGCCGTCGACGCGCGACCTCGCCGCGCAGCTCGGCATCTCGCGCCGCATCGTCGTGGAGGCCTACGCTCAGCTCGCCGCCGAGGGATACCTGACGCTGCGCCAGGGAGCGCGGCCGGCCGTGGCGCCGGTCGCCCCCGCTGTCGAAGACGCCGATCCGGCGCCGCAGCCCGCCCGCGCGCGATTCGACTTCCGGCTGAGCGCGCCCGACGTCTCGATCTTCCCTCGCGGGGCGTGGCTGCGGTCGCTGCGCGACTCGCTCGCGACGATCCCGGACGCCGAGCTCGGGTACGGCGACACCCGCGGCGTCGAGCAGTTGCGGATCGCGCTCTCGGACTACCTCGGCCGCGTGCGCGGCGTGCTCGCCGACCCGTCCCAGGTGATCGTGACCTGCGGATCGACCGAGGGGCACGGGCTCACGTTCCGGGTGCTCGCCGCGGCCGGCGTCAAGCGAATCGCGTTCGAGGACCCGTGCCTCCCGGACCATCGTGAGGTCGCCCGCCGGGCGGGCCTCGAGGTCGTGCCGGTCGAGGTCGACGCCGGCGGCATCCGCGTCGACGCGCTCCGCCGTGCGGACGCCGGCGCCGTCGTCCTGACGCCGGCGCATCAGCATCCGGCCGGCGTCGTCCTCTCGGGCGAGCGGCGCGCCGCCCTGCTCGAGTGGCTCCGCGAAGCCGACGCAGTGGCGATCGAGGACGACTACGACGCCGAGTTCCGGTACGACCGCGCGGCGGTGGGCGCGCTCCAGGGGCTCGATCCGGGGCGCGTCGTCTATGCCGGCTCGGTCAGCAAGACGCTCGCCCCCGCGCTCCGAATCGGGTGGCTCGTGGCGCCGCGCCGGCTCGTGCCGGAGCTGCGCGAGGAGAAGCGCCTCCTGAACCGCGGCAACGCGCGGATCGAGCAGTTCGCGTTCGCGGACTTCCTCGAGCGCGGCGAGTACGACCGCCACCTCCGCCGGATGCGCGCGCGCTACCGGCGGCGGCGCGACGCGCTCGTGGGCGCGGTCGCGAAGCTGCTGCCCGAACTCGAGGTGCGCGGCGCCGCCGCCGGTCTCCACGCAAACCTGCGGCTCCGCGCGGACGACGACGAGCAGGCGATCCTCACCGAGGGAGCCGCCCGCGGGCTCGCGTTCGACATCCTCGGTGCCTACCGGCTGGCGCCGGTCGACGCGCCGCCGACTCTGCTCCTCGGCTACGCGCAGCTCGGCGAGACGACGATCGCCGACGGCATCCGCGAGCTCGCCGCCGCGATCGCGGCGTGTCAGGCGTCCGGAGGCCGCCGCTCGGGGAAGCGCGGGAGCCCGTCGTCCGGGATCGGGTCCCACGAGGCGGCGTAGGCGACGAACTGGTGGCAGCTCGGCCGGATCCCCGGGTCCGAGTCGAACACGCCGAAGCGGATCGCATACGAGGACCCGTCGGGGCTCCGGCTCCACATGCTCGAGCCGCACTCGCCGCAGAAGACCTTCGCGAAGCCGTCCGGCGGCTCCCACGCGCGCAGGAGCTCCTCCCCCTGCGTGATCCGCACCGAGCCCGGCGCCGCGCGCGCCTGCGGCGACGCCGACGAGCCCGTGCGCCGCTGGCAGCGGGTGCAGTGGCACCAGCTGGCGGACTGAAGCGGCTCGGTCACCTCGAAGGTGACGCTGCCGCAGTTGCAACGGCCTTTGAGAGGGTAGTCGGTCATGGCGAGCAGTCTAGATCCGCGTGGGCGGGGCGACGCCGCGGATCGACGCGTCGAGCAGCTCGACCGGATGCGCAGCCGGCAGCGGCCGTCCTGCCCGCCGCAGCGCCGCCGAGACCTGGATCAGGCAGCCCGGGTTCGCGCTGACGTAGAGGTCGGGCTCGGTCTCGAGCACCTTCCCGGCCTTGCGGTCGCCGAGCTCGCGAGCCGCCTCCGGCTGGACGAGGTTGTAGATGCCGGCGCTGCCGCAGCAGAGGTGCTGCTCGGCCGGCTCCACGAGCTCGACGCCGGGAATCGAGCGGAGGAGCGCGCGCGGCTCCTCTCGGACGCGCTGCGCGTGTCCGAGGTGGCACGACTCCTGGAACGCGACCCGCCGCTCGACCGGGTGCAGCGCGGGCTCGCGCCCCTGCACGAGCGCTTCGGAGATGTCGACGACCGGCAGGTCGAGGCCGGCGTCCTTGAGGTGCGAGCCGCAGCCCGCGGCGTTGGTGACGATCGTCTCGCAGCCGGCCGCGCCGAAGGCCTCGGCAACGCGCCGCGCGAGCTCGAGACCCTCGGTGCGCCGGCCGGCGTGGAGCGCGAGCGCGCCGCAGCAGCCGCCGTACGGAGCGGCGACCTCGTAGCCGTACGCCGCGAGCGTCCGCGCCGACGCGCGGTTCACCTCGCCGAAGACCACCGACTGCACGCACCCGGTGAGCAGCCCCACGCGTGCGATCCGCTCGCCCGCGGCCGGCGTCTCGGGCGGGGGCGCGACGTCCTCGCGCCACCGCGGCGCAAGGTCCTTCAGCGGCCGGAACGGCCCGGGCGCCGGCAACGCCGAAAGGCGAAGCGCGACCCTGAGCCGGCGCGGGTGCGGGAACACGGCGAACACGGCGGCCCGCAGCGCGCGCTGCCCCACCGGACGCCGTACCTCCTCCTCCACCCGCTCGCGCGCCAGCTCGATCAGCCGGTCGTACTGCACGCCGGAGGGGCACGACGTGAGGCACGCCATGCAGCCGAGGCAGCGGTCGAAGTGCTGCGCCACCGTCGCATTGAGCTCGACGGTTCCCTCGACGGTCGCCTTCATCAGCCAGATGCGCCCGCGCGGCGTATCCATCTCCTCGTGCCAGAGCTCCCACGTCGGGCACGTCGGCAGGCAGAAGCCGCAATGCACGCAGTCGTCGATGAGGGCGGGATCCATCAGACGAGGATGCCGTCGGGGTCGAAGGCGGCGCGCACCCGGTCGGCGAGGGGAGGCCACGGGCGCGGCTCGGCCGCCGCGACGTAGGCGTGGCCGGGGCCGGGACGGGCGAGCAGGCAGTCCTGCCACGCGAACGGAATGCGGGCCGCGGCGCCCGCCTGCGCCTCGGCGCTCTCGGCCCAGACCGAGGCGTCGCCTGGCGCGCCGGGGCAGGCGGCCACCTGCGCGTCCACCGCGGCGCGCGGCCCCTCGAACAGGATCGCCGTGCGCCCCGGCAGCACGTCGACCGCGCTCGGCTCGAGCTGCGAGCCGCTCAGCGCCCGCCACACCTCGCGCGGGTCGCCCGGCGCGACGACCGTCGCCTCGGCCGCGGGCCGGGGATGGAGGCGGAGCGCCACGCGCGCGATCAGCCCCAGGCGGCCGCGCGAGCCGGAGAAGAGCTTGCCGAGGTCGTAGCCGGCGACGTTCTTCACGACCTTCCCGCCCGAGCTCGCGACGAGCCCTCCCGGCAGGACGACCGTCACCCCGATCACCAGGTCGCGCATCGCGCCGTAGCGGTGCCGGCGCGGCCCGGAGAGGTCCGCGGCGAGGCAGGCGCCGACGGTGGGGTCGCCCGGGGGGTCGAGCGCCAGCATCTGGCCGTGCGGCGCGAGCCGCTCCCGCAGCTCGGAGAGGCGGAGCCCCGCCTCGACGATCGCCGTGAGATCGCCCGGCTCGTGCTCGAGCACGGTGTTCAGGCGCGCCGTCGAGAGGCGCACCTCGCCGCCGTCGCGGTCGATCGAGACGCTCGAGCCGGACGCGAGAACGGCGGCGGCCTCGTCGAGCGTCGAAGGCTCAGAGACGCTCGGCAAGCCCTGCCCGCTCCAGCGGATGCGCGCGGTAGGGCCCGGGCACCTCACCGCAGAGGCGCGGCGTCGGGAACACCTTCCCGGGGTTCGAGAGGCCGTCCGGGTCGAACGCGCGGCGGAGGATCTGCATCGCCTCGAGGTCGCGCTCGCCGAAGAGCTTCGGCATCGAGCAGGCCTTGTCGACGCCGACGCCGTGCTCGCCGGTGAGCGAGCCGCCTGCGTCGATGCAGGCGTCGAGGATGGCCGTGGCGAGCTGCTCGGCGCGCTTCGCCTCGCCGGGAACCGCCTCGTCGTAAAGGACGAGCGGGTGCAGGTTGCCGTCGCCGGCGTGGAAGACACTCGCCACCCGCAGCCCGAACTCCGCCGAGAGCTCGGCCGTCCGCCGCAGCACGTCCGGCAGCATCGTGCGCGGGACGACGCCGTCCTGCACGTAATAGCTCGACGCAATCCGCCCCATCGCCGCGAAGGCGGACTTGCGGCCGCGCCAGGCCCGCGCGCGCTCCTCGGCGGTCTCGGCCGCGTGCAGGCCGAACGCGCCGAGGCGCCGGCAGATCTCCTCGACCGCAGCCGACTCCTCCATCACCTGCGCCGCCGGCCCGTCGAGCTCGACGATCAGCACCGCGCCGGCGCCCTCCGGGTACCCGGCCTGCACCGCCGCCTCGACCGCCTCGATCGCGAGCGCGTCCATCATCTCGATCGCAGCCGGGAGGATCCCCGCGCCGATCACCTCCGAGACCGCCTCGCCGGCGGCGTCCGTGGTCGCGAAGCCGGCGAGGAGGGTCCGCACCGTCTCCGGCACGCGGAGGATCCTGACCGTGACGCAGACGGCGATGCCGAGCGTGCCCTCCGAGCCGACGAAGACGCCGAGCAGGTCGGGCCCCTCGTCGTCCCGCGACAGGGTCACGAGCTCGCCGTCCGGCAGGACGACGTCGGCCGCGAGCACGTGGTTGACCGTGAAGCCGTGCTTGAGGCAGTGGGCACCGCCCGAGTTCTCGGCCACGTTGCCGCCGATCGTGCAGACCTGCTGGCTCGACGGGTCGGGGGCGTAGTACCAGCCGTCGGCCGCGACCGCGCGGGTCATGTCGAGGTTCGTCACCCCGGGCTCGACGGTGAGCCGCCCCCGGACGAGGTCGACGTCGAGGACGCGGTTGAGCCGCGAGAGCGAGATGACGACCCCGCTCGCGACGGGCAGCGCGCCGCCCGAAAGCCCGGTGCCCGCGCCGCGCGCCACGAAGGGCACCCGGTGCTCGTGACAGAGCCGGACGGCCGCCTGCACCTGCTCGGCGGAGCCGGGCACGACGACGAGCTCGGGAAGCGCGCGGTGGCCGGTGAGCGCGTCGCACTCGTAGGTCCGCAGCTGCTCGGGCTCGCGGATCAGTGCCCTGGAAGGGAGCTCGTGCTCGAGCCCGTCGAGAAACGCCTGCGGCAGGGACACCCGGAGACGATAGCTCTGTCATCTCGGTGACAGACGCTGAGTCGGCGCCGCGAACGACGCGCGCGCCCATGGCGCGCATGGTCTTCCCGTACCGACCACGTCGAACGGGAGGACCCCATGACACCGACCACGCACACTTTCCGAAACGCTCGTCTCGCCGTGCTGACGCTCGTGACGGTGGCGGTCGTCGCCTGCGCGGTCGCGGCCGGCACGGCTCGCGCGAGCTCGCCGCCGAAGACGCCCACTACCCCCACTACGCCTGTGCCGCGCGCTCCAGCGGCGGAGCAGTTCTCCAGCCTCGCAGCCGCCGTCGCAGCTGGGAGGATCGACCGCTCGGTGAGCGACACGCTTCGCCGGCACGGGGCTGTCGATGCCCTCGTGACGTTCCAGTACGACCAGATCGTCGCAACGGCTCCGGGCGGCGCCAAGAGCGGCAACCTCCGCCGCGTCGGCAAGGCGCTCGCGGCCGCCTTCGAAACTCAGGAGCGCCAGGCGATCGCGCAAGCTCACGGAGCCGCTCGCATCATCGACCCGTACCCGAACCTGCCCTCGGCCTTCGTCCGCTTCACCTCGGCCGCCGGCCTGCTCGCCGTCGCGAACGCGGCAGGGGTCACCGGCATCCGCGAGAACAGTTCCTTCGGCGTCTCCGGAAGCGATGTAGACCCCGGGCTCGGCCTGATCCGGCAGCCGCAGGCACTGGCCGGCGGCGCCACGGGTGCGGGTACTTACGTCGCCGTGATGGATACCGGCGTCGACTACGGCCGCGCCGCGTTCGGGAGCTGCTCCGCCCCCGGCGGCTCCTGCCGCGTCGCCGCCGCCTACGACTTCGCGGATCGCGACCCCTACCGGGACGACGGATCGATGCACGGAACCAACGTCGCCGGGATCATCGCCTCGATCGCACCGGGCACGAAGATCATCTCGATGGACGTCTTCGGTTGGGTGGGGGACGAGCAGCGGGCGTCGACCAGCGACGTCATCAACGCCCTCAACTACCTGGTCCAGCTGAAGCAGCAGGGGCTCGACGTCGTGGCCGCGAACCTCAGCCTCAGCGACGACTCCTACCACGACACCACGTGCACGAATAGTGTCTACACCGCGGCGTTCGCGCTGGCGCGGTCGTGGGGGATCCTGCCGGTCGTCTCGGCCGGCAACGGCGCGGAGGGCGACGGAACCTCGCGCTACCGCGAAGGCATCGGGGATCCCGCGTGCGCCCCGGGCGCGATCAGCGTCGGGGCGGTGGCCGGCGCGCAGCTCGCGCGCGTCGGTGACGAGTGCGACGCCACAAAGGACGCGGATGCACCGATGTGGTTCAGCCAGAGCAGCCCGATCATGTCGCTGTGGGCTCCCGGTTCCTGCGTCACCGCCGCCGGGATCACGATGCAGGGCACGTCACAGGCCGCCCCGCACGTCACGGGGACGGTCGCGCTCCTCGCGCAGGCTCGGTGGGGCTCGACGCTCTACTACGGCGCGCAGCTGCCGCAGATCGAGTCCGCCTTGACGAGCGCCGGGCCCCTCGTCACCGATCGGCGGAGCGGCGTAACGAAGCATCGCCTCGACATCGTCGACGCGCTCTCGCTCGTTCGCGAGGCGGGCACTGTCGACACGACGCTCCCGACCGTCGCTGCGCCGCTCGAGCAGATCGACGGCCCGCTCGGCGACGGCAGCATCGTCGTGCACCTCAGCTGGAACGCGAGCGACTCGAGCGGCATCGCCGAGACACAGCTCCTCGTGTCGACGAACGGCGGCTCCTGGATCACCGACGGGAATGTCCCAGGAAGCGCGCGCGAGTGGCGCTACGCACTTGCGATCGGGAGCACGTACTACTTCGCGGTGCGCGCCCGCGACGGCGCCGGCAACTGGAACGTCTCTTCGATTGCCGGCCCGTTTACGGTCGCGGTCACCGACGATTCCAGCTTCACCCTCGGCGGTGGCTGGTCGCGCTACACCTGGAACGCCGCGTACGGCGGCACGGAGATGTCGACGAGCACCGCCGGGGACACCGTCTCGTTCTCGTTCACCGGCCGCGACGTCGCCGCGATCGGCCCGCTCTTCGCCGGTGCCGGTCGGGCGCAGGTCGTCTGCGACGGCTCCCCGATCGCCACGGTCGACGCGGGTCAGGCGGCGCCCACTCCACGCGGCGTCCTCGCCTGGTGCCGGTTCGAAACGGCCGGGCAGCACACGATCAAGCTCGTCGTCGAGGGCACCGCGGGCAGGCCGCGCATCGACGTCGATGCGTTCGCCGTCCTGCGCTGACGCGCCCGGCGGCTCACCTTCACCCACGAACCCAAGGAGGAATCATGCGCACGCGTATCACCGCATCCATGCTCTGCGTCGTCGCCGCCGGCATGCTCGGGCTCGCCTCGAGCGCGGGCGCCTCGACCGGGACGATCGCCGCCCATAACGCGACGGCGACCTGTACCCCCGGCACGATCACCGTCGCCCCGACGATGCAGGTCGCCCAGAGCGTGCTGGGGCAGCCCTCGACCGCCAGCGGTCAGAACGTCGCCTACCGCGCGTTCCTGTACCACTGGAACGGGAGCACCTGGTCGGTCGCGCAAACCGGAAGCTGGCTCTGGGGCTACGGGACGAGCGGCCAGGTCACCTCGTTCCACAGCTTCGGCACGAACGCCGTCGCGACGACCTCGTTCCGGGTCGCGAGCGGCTACTACTCCGTCGGCGTGCAGTACTACTGGTACGCGAACACAGACGTCGGGTCGGGGAGCGACTACACCCTCGCTCAGCACGTCGACCTCGGAGGCCCGAACGGAAACGGGTACTGCAAGCTCTGACCCTGGCCCAGACGTCGATCGTTTTCAGGAGGAGGGGCGCCCGGCAGGCGCCCCTCCTCACGTGTGTCAGCACGCTGACGGAAGCATCGTCGGCGGCCGGAATGTCGCCGCCTCCCAGTCCTCATACCGTTGTGGACATGCACTGCCCCACCCACTCACAGGAGGCGATCATGTCCAAACTCACGTTCTTCACCCGATTCGTCGTGCTCGTTGCCGCAGCCTTCTGTGCGGCGGCGCTTGCGGTTCCCGCCCTTGCCGCCGGAATCACCGACCCGTCCGGCGACGCCGTCGGGGGGGCTCCCGACCTTTTCTCCGTCACACCAAGCGTCAGCAACGGCACCGTCGACTTCCTGATCAGCTCCGGCTCGTCCACGCTCGGCCCGAACGACCGCTACGAGGTCCGGATGAACACCGATGCGAACAGCGCCACCGGAGACAGCGGTGTGGACTACGTCCTCGTCCTCGACGGGGCGCCCAACGAGGCGTCGCTGTGGCGTTGGGACGGCGCGGGCTACACGTCCGTCGCTTCGTCGAAGCTCACCAGCACGCTGTCGGCGCCGTACTCGCTGTGGACGACGGCGACCTCGCTCGGCTCGCCGACGACGATCACCGCGTATGTGACGTCCCTCAACCACGCGACGGCCGGCTCGTACGACGCGACCGGCTGGTTCAGCGTCGATCTCGGCGGTGACCAGACCCAGCCCACACAGCCCACGCAGCCGACCCAGCCCACGCAGCCCACGCAGCCGACGCAGCCGACGCAGCCCACACAGCCCACACAGCCCACACAGCCGACGCAGCCCACACAGCCGACCCAACCGACACAGCCCACGCAGCCCACGCAGCCCACGCAGCCCACGCAGCCGACGCAGCCGACACAGCCGACGGTTCCCTCGCCGCCGAAGGCCCCGGCCCTGCCGAAGACCCCGGCGAAGCCGGTCCCGCACGCACCGGGCGGCACCCGGCCGCCGGCTCGCGTGACGCTGGCCGCGGCCTCGCTGAAAGTGGTCGTCAGCAAGGGCCAGCAGTTCCTCCTCGCGATGATGACCTTCAGGAACGCCGCCGAGCCTCGCTTCGCGACGACGTGCCAGGGCACCCTCAGCGGCCACGCGCTGCGGATGTTCTCGGGCAAGGGCAAGGCGATGGCGTACTGCGCGGGCCCGATCAGGAAGACCGATGCCGGTGCCGTTCGGATCAGCATGCGCACGACGGTGAACGGCACCCCGTTCGCGCACGTCTTCAACGGCGTTCTCCGCCGCAAGTAGCCCCCGCCGCAGGTCGCCTCCCCAAAGGCCCGCCCTCCGGGGCGGGCCTTTCTCGTTACTCGGGCGCCCCGTTCATCGCGTGCAGGACCGTCGTCAGCTGCGCCTGCCCCATCGAGAGCAGGCTGCCGGCGCCCGTGAGCGGGTCGAGTGTGTCGAAGCCCTGCCCCTTCCGCAGCCTTCCCACCAACGCCTCGACGCCACGCTCGCCCTTCTCGAGGTTCGAGCAGGCCTCTAACGCGTATCGCCCGGCCAGCTCGAAGCCGGCAGGCACCGGGCCCAGGGCGCGGACCGTCCTGCTGCAGCCGACGAGGACGCTCTCGAAGGAGACGAGCGAGTGGGAGGTCCGCGACTCGCCGCGACCCAGATTCACGAGCGACGCCTCGGTCGAGAAGATCACCGAGAGCCCGTTGAGCGCGTGCTGGGTGTCGCGGTGCCAGCGCACGATCCCGGCCCGCCAGTGCTGGCGCATCACCTTCTCCTGCACGCTGGTCGTGTTCTTCGACTCCCCACCGCCGCCGCACGCCGTCACCCCCAGCGCGAGCACCAGGGCCGCCAACGCCATCGCCGCTGCGTTCCGGGCCGTCATGCGGTTCCTTGCGACGAGAGTAGCCGTCGCTTGCCGCGGTTGCTAGTCCCGTTAAACGCCAAGTCCCGCGAACCCGAGGGCCCACAGGACTTGACGTGACGACCTTCTCACACGGGCCGGTGCGTGTCAAGCGAGAACCCGTAGTTTCCGGCGGCACCCACGCCCGCCTTTCTGCGAGGATGGATGCATGGCTGCGGTGCGTCCCTCGGCCTCGTTCAGCGCCACGCTGCGCGTGCACCTCGACGACCGCCCGGGGGCGTTCGCCGACGTCGCGCGCGCGATCGGCGATGCCGGCGGCAGCCTCGGCGCGATCGACCTCGTCCGCATCGAGGCCGGGAAGAAGATCCGCGACATCACGGTCGACGCCTCGAGCGCCGACCACATCGAGCAGATCGTCGCCGCCGTCCACGCGCTTCCCGGCGTGGAGGTGGAGCACGTCTCCGACCGGACGTTCCTGCTCCATCTCGGCGGCAAGATCGAGATGTCCTCGAAGGTGCCGCTGAAGACGCGCGACGACCTCTCGATGGCGTACACGCCCGGCGTCGCCCGGGTCTGCACGGCGATCGCCGAGGACGTCACCAAGGTCTGGAACCTGACGATCAAGCAGAACACGGTCGCCGTCGTGAGCGACGGCACCGCGGTGCTCGGCCTCGGCGACATCGGCCCCGAGGCGGCGATGCCGGTCATGGAGGGCAAGGCCGTGCTCTTCAAGGAGTTCGCCGGCGTCGACGCTTGGCCGATCTGCCTCGCGACGACCGACGTGGACGAGATCGTCAACACCGTCGCCGCGATCGCGCCCGGGTTCGGCGGCATCAACCTCGAGGACATCTCGGCGCCGCGGTGCTTCGAGATCGAGAGCCGCCTCAAGGAGCGCCTGGACATCCCGGTCTTCCACGACGATCAGCACGGCACCGCGATCGTCACGACCGCCGCCTTCCTGAACGCGCTGAAGCTCGTTGGGAAACGGCCCGAGGACGTCCGCGTGGTGCTCACCGGCGTCGGCGCGGCCGGCATCGCCGTGACCGACATGCTGCTCGACCTCGGCGTCCGCGACGTCATCGGCTGCGACCGCGAGGGCGCCATCTACCGCGGACGCGACAAGCTCGGGCCGTTCAAGGAGCTGTTCGCCGAGAAGACGAACCCCCGCGGCTTCCAGGGCACCGCGGACGAGGCGCTCGCCGGCGCGGACGTCTTCGTCGGCCTCTCAGGCCCCGGCGCGGTCTCCCGCGCGGGCATCGCGTCGATGGCCGACCAGGCGATCGTGTTCGCGATGGCGAACCCGACGCCCGAGGTGCAGCCGGAGGAGATCGAGGGGCTCGCGGCGGTCGTCGCGACCGGCCGGTCGGACTACCCGAACCAGATCAACAACGTGCTCGCGTTCCCGGGCGTCTTTCGCGGCGCCCTCGACGTGCGCGCGTCGGGCATCGACGAGGAGATGAAGCTCGCCGCCGCGCACGCCATCGCCGAGGTCGTGAAGCCGGACGAGCTGAGCGCCGAGTACATCATCCCGAGCGTCTTCAACCGCGACGTCGCCCCCGCCGTCGCCGCCGCCGTGAGTGCGGCCGCCGAGCAGTCGGGCCTCGCCCAGCGCCGGCGCGTGACCGTTTAAACCCCAGGAGGCCGGGTTGCCCCGGCCCCCTGTGTCGTCGGAGGGAAAGCGGTCTAGTGGTGCAGCTTCGCGAACGCGTGCAGCGTCGTGTAGCGGGCCACGAGCATCTTGAGCGAGTTCGTCTGAGTGGTCGTCGGCTTCGTGCCGTTGACGAAGTTCGTCGCGCGGGTCGTCAGGTTCGAGAGGATCGTGTTCTCCTGCGCCTGCGTGATCTTCCCGTTCTTCACGGCCTGGTCGAGGTTCGACTTCGCCGGCGCGATCAGCGCCTGGACGAGGTCGTCGACCGACTTGTTCGCGGCCTTCGCGAGGTCGGCCAGCGTCTTGCCGCTCTTCAGCGCCGACTGGATGTCGGAGACCGACATGCCGAGGAACGTCGCTGCCGCCTGCAGCGGGCCGCTCTGCTGGCCGCCCCCCGCCGGCACACCGGGCCCGGTGTTCACGAGCGCGGTCACCTCGTTCGTGTACTGCTGCAGCAGCGCCGTCTCCTGGTCGGCCGTGATCCAGCCGGCCGCCTTCTCGTTGTCGAGATTCGTCTTCTGCGCCGCCACGATCGCGTTGATCAGATCGGTCGCGGTCTTGCCCTTCGCCGTCGCCTCCTGCGCCAGCGTCTTGCCGCCGTTGAGGTCGCCGGCGAGCGTCGAGACGGAGATGCCGAGGAAGGACGCAGCCGGCGTCAGGACGTCCGAGGTGAAGATCCCGCCGCCACCGGGGCCGCCGTGCGGGCCGCCGGGGCCGCCGAGGCCGCCGCGCCCGAAGCCGAACGCGAAGCCGGGGCCTCCGAGGCCGGGCCCGCCCATGCCGGAGCCGATCTGGAAGCCGCCACCGAACAGGCCGCCGGGCCCGAAGCCTCCCTTGCCACCTTGCACGCCGACGAAGCCGCCGAAGCGCGAATGGCCACCCTGGGCAAACGCGGACGTGGCAGCCGACGCCGCGACGAGTGCGATGACGGTTCCGACAACCGCCGAGCGAAACAGAGTCCGCCGCATGTTCACCACCTTTCGAGTCTTCCGGTGCCTGAGTTGACGGTCCGAGATTACGGAAAGCCGCCTAAGAGATGCCTTAGAGAACGATAAGAGCGACCGCCCGGGGGCCAGGCCCCGGAGCGTGTCCGAAGGGGCCACTGTCCCGGGGCCTGGCCCCCGGACATGGCGAAACGAGCCACTGTCCCGGGGCCTGGCCCCCGG
>Ga0335085_10004868_pt1 | contig 21936 bp, 23 predicted proteins | sample Lox_Sample_45_FD_206712 | JGI IMG/M metagenome (GOLD analysis project Ga0335085, IMG submission 206712) | Soil microbial communities from Loxahatchee National Wildlife Refuge, Florida, United States - Lox_Sample_4.5 | ecosystem: Environmental > Terrestrial > Soil > Wetlands | place: USA...
AAGCGCCTGCACGATCAGGCCCTGATCGCGCTGCTCCACCACCCCACCGTCCGGAGCGTTTCCTCGGGAGAGTAGGTGACCCCCTGACCTCTTCCCGCCGCCTCGTCGTGGACCTGCGCTCTCCGCGGCCCGCGTGGCGTATGCCCGCCGGACTCGTTTCGCGCCTGCAATCGGCATTGGGGACCGGCTGGGAGATGATCGAGGTCGAGGATTTCGCCGCGTCGGACGGCGAAGGGGGCTCGGGCTCGGCGGCTTCCGTCGTCGCCGCGAACGGCGCGGAGGTGTACCTCGGCTGGGGGATCCCGCCCGGGGTCATCACGGCCGGCTTGGACACCCTCCGCTGGGTTCATACCGCGACCGCCGGGGTGGGGCAGAGCCTGAGCGCGCTGCGCCACCAAGGGATCGTCCTGACCAACTCCGCGGGCGTGCACGCCGAGCCGATGGCGGACTGGGTCATCGCGGCCGTGGCGTACTTCGCCCGCGGACTCGATCGCCTGGTGGAGGCTCAGCGCGCAGGCCGCTGGATTAAGGAGGAGTTCGGCAACCTGGAAATCCCGGTCCGGGAGCTGTCCGGGCTGCGCGTCGGGCTGTTCGGGCTGGGGGGTATCGGCACGGCCGTGGCCCGGCGCGCCCTGGGTCTCGGCATGAGCGTTGCAGGCATTCGGCGCCGGCCTGAACGGGGAGGGCCGGACGGGGGGGGGCTGCGCTGGATCGGCGGGTTCGATGCGCTCGACCGTCTCGCGTCGGAGAGCGATGCCCTGGTCATTGCGACCCCACGGACGGACCAGACGGAGCACGTGGTTGGTCGTCGGGTGCTGGAACGGTTGCCGGCCGGCGCCATCGTGGTCAACGTGTCACGTGGCGCCATCCTCGACGACACCGCGTTGTTGGAAGGATTGGCGGCGGGCCGGATCCGCGGAGCGGCACTCGATGTCTTCGCGACCGAGCCGCTCCCCGCCGGGCACCCGTTCTGGGGGCATCCCCGGGTGCTTTTGAGCCCGCACGTCAGCGCCGTGACGACGCGGTTCTGGGAGCGGGAAAGCACACTGATTTTGGAGAACATCCGGCGCTATCTTGCGGGAGAGCCGCTCCGGAACGTGGTGGATCTCGAAACCGGGTACTGAATGGAAATGGAAAAGGTCATCAAGGCAGCCGTCGATCGCGGAGCGTCCGACCTCCACATCAAGGCGGGGGACGTCTTCCGGGCCCGCATCCACGGGAAGCTGGTGCCGCTCACCAAGCAGCGCCTCACACCCGAGCAGACCAAGGCGATCGCGAAGCAGTTGATCCCCATCGAAGAGGACAAGAACCGCATCGACCGGGTCCGGGACTACGACTGCTCCTGGGGGATGCCGGGGGTGGGCCGCTTCCGGGTGAACATCCTCCGGCAACGGTCGTCGTTCATGATCGTGATGCGGGTGATCCCGTTCGACGTCCCTTCGTTCGAAACGCTCAAGCTCCCGACCGCCCTGACCCAGGTAGCAGCGGCGGAGCGGGGGATGATTCTGGTGACCGGGGTGACCGGCTCGGGCAAGAGCTCGACGATGGCGGCGATCGTCAATCACATCAACCAGACCCAGCACAAGCACGTCCTCACGCTGGAGAATCCGATCGAGTTCCTGCACCGCGACATCAACTGCTCCATCACGCAGCGGGAGATCGGCACCGACACCGACGACTTCCGAATGGGGCTGCGCGCGGCGCTGCGGCAGGATCCCGACGTGATCCTCATCGGCGAAATGCGCGACGCGGAGACCATCGACACCTCCATGAAGGCCTCGGAAACGGGGCACCTGCTGATCTCAACGCTCCATACTCCGGACGCCGTGAGCACGGTGAGCCGGATCGTCTCGATGTTCCCCCCCGACGAGCAGGAGATCGCGCGCCTCCGCCTCGCCGAATCGTTGCACGCCGTCGTGTCGCAACGCCTGTTGCCGCGCGCGGACGGCAAGGGTCGGGCGGCGGCGCTCGAGATCCTCCTGTGTACGGGCACGGCCAGGGACATGATCCGGGACGTACAGCGCACCCCCGAGCTGCACGACTACATCAAGGAGTCGCGCGAGCAGTACGGGATGCAGACCTTCGACCAGCACCTCATGGATCTGGTGGGCGACGGCACGGTGACCTACGAAACCGCCGTGGCGGCATCCTCGAACCCGGCCGACTTCGAGCTGCAGATGCGGACGTTGCGCCGGCGCACCATGGCGACCGTCGCACCCGTCGTGGCCACCGCCGAACCGGCATCCGAGCCCGACCGTCCCGACGGGTTTACCGATGGCCTCGACCTGATGCCGGAGCCGTGAGCACTCCAGAGGCTCACCCCCGGTCGGCCGGAGGAGTACTCGCCCCCGTCACCACGCCATTTGATCCGTCGGGGGACGTGGACCTCGCGGCCTTCGGTCGCAACATCGCGCGGCTCCTCGAGACTGGGCTGAACGGCATCCTCGTCGCCGGGTCGACAGGCGAAGCCCCGCTCCTCGACCCTGACGAGCAGCGGCGCCTGGTGGCGGCCGCGCGGGCGGTGATCCCCGTGGAGCGCTGGCTGCTGGCCGGGACGGGCGCCGAATCCACCCGGCAGACGATCGCACTCTCCAAGACCGCGGCGGCCGAGGGCGCCGACGCCGTGCTCGTCCGGCCGCCCGGGTACTTCGCGGCGGCGCATTCGCCCGCGAGTCTCGCCGACCACTACCGCGCCGTGGCGGATGCGTCTCCCGTCCCCGTGCTGGTGTACAACATCCCCAAGTACACCCATCTCAACCTCGCGCCCGGCCTGCTGCAACAGCTCACGGCTCATAAGAACGTGATCGGCGCCAAGGACTCCTCGGGCGACATCAAGAACCTGGCCGCCTACCGCGAGGCGGCTCCGCGCTGGGCCATGTATGTGGGCTCGGGTTCCTTCCTTTATCCGGCGCTCGAGTTGGGCTGCGACGGCGGGATCGTCGGGGTCGCCTGTTACGCGGCCGGCTTGGCGGTCGAGCTCTACACGGCGTTCCGATCGGGCGACCGGGCCCACGCCGGCTCGCTGCAGCAGCGACTTCAGCCACTCGACAAGGAGATCGTCGGGAAGCTCGGGCCCGCCGGGATCAAGGCCGCGATGGACGCGGTGGGCCTCGAGGGCGGGCCGGTGCGTCCCCCGCTCGCTCCGCTTACCCCCGCGGACCGGGAGCGGATCGAGACGCTGCTCGCCGGTGAGCGACTCCAGGTCGCTGCTCGCTGAAATCGCGGTTCCCCGGCGCACCGGCACGCTCGCTCACGCGAGGGTGCGGGAGGCGCTCCGGCGCGAGCTGATTGCCCGCGGGTTGGTGGTGATGGAACAGCCGTTCCGGGGCCGGTGCAGCCCCTGGCTGCGGGGCGTCGGCTCCCCCTCCGTCGAAGGAGTGAATCTCATCGCGGTGCGGTCCCGGGCCCGCGTCGCCGTCTGGCTCGTCGCGCACTACGATTCCAAAGGTCAACCGCTCTCCATGCTGGGGCGCCTCGCGACCTTCCCGCTGTCTCTACTCCTCAACCAGGTCGATGACCGCTCCCCGGGCGCCGTCGACAACGCCACCGGTCTGCTCACCGTCCTCTCGGTTCTCGACCGTCTTCCGCCGGACGCACCGGTGGGGGTGATCTTTCCCGATGCCGAGGAGCTGGGTCTGGTGGGGGCGCGGGCGCTGGCTCGGGAGCGGGCCAACCTGCTGGCCGAGACGGTGGTCATCAACTTCGATGGGATCGATGACGGGGGGAGGACGGTCGCATACGTGCACCGGGGCGGTCCCACCACCACCGCCCTTGTACGCGCCCTCGGCGCCACCAGCAGAACCTGGCTCCCGGTGATCGTGGACGGGAACGCCCTCAAATCGAGCGGGCGGGAATGCATCACCATCATGCGAGGCGACTGGCGCACCATGCGTGTTGTGCACACGGTACGTGATAATGCGGCTCGCCTGACCCGGGCCGGAGTGGAGATTGTGGCCGCCGGAGTCGCCAGCGGGCTCTTGAGTGCGAAGTTCGAAGTGCGAAGTGCGAAATGATGGTGGGAGAGTCACTTCGCACTTCGCGTTTCGCACTTCGCACTATAGCTTAACTGCATGTTCGGACCCAAGACGCATTGCGTCGTGGTGGTCGGCGCCCAATGGGGTGATGAGGGGAAAGGGAAGATCGTCGACGTGCTTGCCGAGCGCGCCGACATGGTCGTCCGCTACCAGGGTGGAGCCAACGCCGGGCACACGGTGGACACGGGGGAAGGGGAGTTCATCCTCCAGCAGATTCCCTCCGGCATTCTCCAGGGCGCCGTGTGCATCGTGGGCAATGGCGTGGTGCTCGATCCGGAAACGTTCTTCACCGAGCTGGACAAGCTGGTCGCCCGGGGCGTCAAGGTCGAACAGAAGCTGTTCGTCTCCGACCGGGCGCATCTCGTCCTTCCCTATCACAAGCTGCTGGACCGCGCCCGCGAGCGTCGCGACAAGATCGGCACCACCGGCCGGGGGATCGGGCCGACCTACGAGGACAAATACGGCCGCCGTGGCATCCGGGTAGGGGACCTGCGCAACCTCGTGCGGGCCCAGGAACATGTGTCGGAGCGTGTCGCCGCGGTGAACCAAGTGCTGGGCCTCCTCGGGGGGCCGGAACGCGCGGATGCCGGTGAGCACCAGGCGCTGCTCGCACGTCTGGCTCCGCGGCTTCTGCCCTTGACGGTGGATTCGGGCCGCGTGGTGCACGACGCGCTCCAGCGTGGTGAATCGGTGCTGCTGGAGGGCGCGCAGGGGGCGCTGCTTGACGTGGACCATGGCACATATCCCTACGTCACCTCGTCCAATACGACGGCGGGAGGGGCTGCGGTCGGAACGGGGATCGGGCCCACGGCGATCGATGCGGTACTCGGCGTCGTGAAGGCCTACACGACACGCGTGGGGAACGGGCCCCTGCCGACGGAGGCCGAGCCGGCGGTAGCGGAGCGCATCCGCGAGCTGGGGGGGGAGTACGGTGCCGTAACGGGCCGCCCGCGCCGGTGCGGCTGGTTCGACGCCGCGGTGGTGCGTTACGCCGTCCGCGTGAATGGCCTCACCGGCCTGGCCGTTACCAAACTCGACGTGCTCGACACCTTCGCCGAGATCCCCGTCGCGACGGGATACCGCCTCGAGGGGGAGGTGATCGACAGCATGCCGGCCGACGGTGAGCGCCTGGAGCGTGTCATGCCGATCTACGAGACGGCGCCTGGGTGGCAGAAGCCCACGGGCGGCGTGCGCCGCCTGGCCGACCTGCCACCGGCCGCACGCGCCTACCTCGATCGCCTGCAGGACCTGGCCCACGCGCCGATTCGCTACGTCAGCGTCGGCACGCGGCGCGACCAGATCATCGAAGTCCAGTGAGACGAGTCGTAGGTTGGACCCTCGCCGCACTCGTCGTGCTGGCGGCGGTCGCCGTGATCGCCTTCAAGCTCTGGCTCAAGGCGTCGGTTCCCCCGCTCGGGGGCCGAGAGCGCGTGGCCGGACTGACGGCCCCCGTGACGGTCTTGTGGGACTCCCTCGCCGTGCCGCACATCGTGGCGCGCACCGATAGCGACCTGTTCGAGGCCCTGGGTTACCTCCACGCCCGCGACCGGCTGTTCCAGATGGACTTGATGCGCCACGCCGCGGAGGGACGGCTCTCGGAGCTGTTCGGCAAGCAGACAGTGGCAGCCGATCGGGACCTGCGTAGCCGGGAGATCGAGCGGATCGGTCGGCGCCGGATCGCCGCCGTCGGCCCCGACGCCCGTCGGGCGGCGGAGGCCTATTCACGTGGCGTGAATGAATGGATCGCGCACGGGATCCTCGCCCCCGAGTTCAAGCTGCTCGGCCACCATCCCGAGCCCTGGACGCCGCAGCACTCCCTCGAGATCGGGATTCTGGAGGCGTGGGACTTGAAAACCGATGGTGGCGAGATCACTCGGATGCGCGCCATCACGAGCCTCGGCGCCGCCGTGGCGGCAGAGCTCGACCCGGGCTATCCACCCTGGGGGCCTGTGATCGTCCCGGCGGAGGAATGGCGGAAGACGCAGGGCAGACGCCACCCCGGTGGGGGAGCGCACCAGCAGGCCGATGGACCACCCGCAGCTTCCAATGCCTGGGCGCTTGGGCCCGAGCACACCAAATCGCACAAACCGATTCTCGCCAACGACCCCCACCTCGTCCTGCGTACGCCATCGGTCTGGTACCTGGTCGCCGCTCACGCCCCCGGCTACGACGTCGTGGGCGCGACCATTCCCGGCCTCCCCGCCATCGTGCTCGGCCACAACGCTCGCCTCGGCTGGGGGTTTACCAACGGCATGATCGACGACGTGGACTATGTCGTCGAGCAGCTCACGCCGGACTCCGGCCGTTACCTGACGGCGAAGGGTTGGGCCAGCGTCGCAGCCGCTCCAGAGACGATCCGCGTGAAAGGCGGCCAGCCGGTCGTCTACGTTCAGCGACGGACTAGCGATGGTCCGCTCCTCGCGACGCGGTGGCAGCCCGACTCCGCGGGGAGCCGGCGCGCGCTGGCCCTGCGGTGGGTGGCACAAGACACTTCGGACGAGTTGACGGCGCTGATTCGGATGGGCCGGGCCGAAGATCGGGCCAGCTTCGCCGCGGCCCTCGAGACGTTCCGCTCCCCCGAGCAAAACGTGGTCTATGCGGACGCCGACGGCCATATCGCCTACGATCTGGCGGGGCACGTTCCAGTGCGCCGTCAGGGCGACGGCAGGCTGCCGCTTCCCGGCTGGACCGGAGCCGGGGGGTGGGGTGAGGATCGCTATCTGCCGACCTCGGCGCTACCGCACTCCCTCGATCCGGTGAGCGGTATCATCGTCACGGCCAACAACAAGATTGTGGACGACAGCTTTCCGTCGGCCATCGACGCATTCTACGAGCCACCGTACCGGGCTATGCGCATCTGGGAGCTGGCGCGTCTCTATCGCGGGATGACCGCGCAGGGGACCGCGGCGATCCAGACCGATCAGGTCGACGTCTTTCTCCGAAAGATGGCCGAAGTCGTCGCGCGAGCAGCGCTGGCGTTACAGCGCGAGGACATCGCCACTCAGTTGCGGGCATGGGATGGCACGATGGCGCCCGACCGCACCGAGCCCACCCTCATGTGGAGCTGGTACGAAGAGATGCGGGTGCTCGTTTACGCCAACCGTTCGCCTGAGATCCGGCCCCCCGGACCGCTTCAGCAATGGTTGCTGGCGGGCCAGGGCCCCTGGTTCGACGATCCCCGGACGCCACAGCACGAGACGATCGACACCCTCGCCCAGCGGGCCCTCATTACCGTCCTCGCTCGCGGGCGCCCCCGGAAGTGGGGCGACGTGACGACCCACACCATGGATCATCCGCTGGGAAGTGTGTGGCTGTTGAACACGCTGGCCGGGCTCTCCATCGGGCCTCTCGCCACCGGCGGCGACAGCTACACGATTAACGTGTGCATGATCGAGCAGCCGCGTGCCCCGCATCACTGTACCTGGGGTCCTTCGCTGCGCCACGTGGTGGACTTCGCCGACGTGGACGGCAGCGGCGGATTCATTCTGCCCACCGGAGAGTCCGGCAATCCCGCCTCACCACACTACCGCGACCAGACGGCACGCTGGCTCAACGGGCAGCTGTGGCGGATTCCGGTCGACGTACGCAAGGTGGTCGCGGTGGATACGCTGGTGTTGGAAGGGAATTAGGGATCACGAATGCGAACGCGAAGTGCGAAGTCACTTCGAGCTTCGCACTCCGCACTTCGCATTTACGAGCAGCCCGCCGCCATCGCGCGCCCAGCATCGATGTCAGCACGCCGACTGCGCCTCTCAAGAAAGCAAGCTGAGTGCCATCTCTGTAACTCGAAGTTCTTCATCATGTTGCGGTAGTGGCCCAGCTCGGTCATACCGGCATTCCGCAACCCAGCACAGCTTTCACCACCTCCCCATGGGCACCACCATTCTCGTCGCCCCGGCGGCGTACAAGGGCAGTTTCGGACCTCGCGCCGTCGCTGAAGCCATAGCTCGGGGGGCGCGCCGCGCCTGCCCTCAAGCCACGGTCCTCGAGTGCCCCGTGGCCGACGGAGGGGATGGTTTGCTTGAGGCTGTTCTCGGTTCCGGAAGCCTCCGGGAGCGGGTGCGCGTGACCGGCCCTCTGGGCAATCCGGTCGATGCGGAGCTCGGATGGGTCGATCCTGAGACAGCGATCTTCGCCAGCGCGTCGGCGTGCGGTTTGGCCCTCGTACCCGAAGATCGGCGGGATCCGTTGCGGACGACGACGCGAGGCGTTGGAGAGCTACTCGTGGAGGCCGCGGATCGAGGGGCGACGACAATCGTCGTGGGCCTGGGCGGGTCGGCGACCGTCGATGGCGGAACCGGCGCGGCCCGGGGGGTCGGCTGGACCTTCCGCGACGCGGGTGGCCGGGAGCTGCCAGACGGTGGCGGCGCCCTCGCCGAGTTGGCCCACGCGGACGGAGGCTGGGGGCTGTCCGCGCGGGTTGTAGCGCTGGCCGATGTCCGGACGCGGCTCACGGAGGCGGCGGCGGTATTCGGACCGCAAAAGGGAGCGACCGAGGCGCAGGTGACTCAGCTGGCCGCCGGTCTTACGCGCCTGGCCGACTTGATGGCCCGCTATGGGCGGGCCGATCTGGCAGCGCAGCCGGGGTCCGGGGCCGCGGGGGGACTCGGGGCCGGCCTCGCGTATTTCGCGGCCGCCGATCTCGTGCCCGGGGCGGCCTGGGTTTTCGATCGTATCGGATTCGACGCGGCGCTGGCCAAGGCCGATCTCGTGATTACCGGTGAGGGGGTGTTTGACGAGACCTCGTTGCTCGGGAAGGCGCCGGGCGAGGTCGTCCGCCGGGCGCAGACGGCGAGAAAGAAGCTGGCCATCGTGGCCGGCCGCGCGGGGCCCTTGATCGGTGTCCACATGCTGACGGGAGAAGGTGCCACCCTCGATGCCGGCGGCATCGCCGCGCTGGGCGAGCGCGCCGCCCGGGAGGCGTTCGGGTTGCCGCCCGCCTGACCGGTTTCTATACTTCCGAGCCTCCAGCGTCCCAGTGCCCCTTCACCTTTCACGTCGCACTTCGCACCTCGAGCCACGCACTCCTTATGCCCCCTGCTGATCCGACGATGGACAAACTCGTGTCGCTGGCCAAGCGCCGCGGCTTCGTGTTTCAGTCTTCCGAGATCTACGGCGGGCTCGGCTCCGTCTGGGATTACGGCCCGCTCGGCGTCGAGCTCAAGAAGAACATCAAGGAGCGTTGGTGGCGGTCCATGGTCCACGAGCGCGAGGACATCGAGGGGCTCGACTCCGCCATCCTGATGCATCCCAAGATTTGGGAGGCCTCAGGGCACGTGGCGGGCTTCACCGATCCCCTCGTGGACTGCCGGCAGTGCAAGAACCGGTTTCGTGCCGATGACCCGCGGATCAAGGGGACTCCGGGTCAACCGGACGCCCAGTGTCCGGTCTGCGGGAACAAGGGCACGCTCACGGCGCCTCGGATGTTCAACCTCATGTTCAAGACCTTCTTCGGACCGGTGGAAGAGGCGGCGGCCGTGGTGTACCTGCGTCCCGAAACGGCGCAGGGGATCTACGTCAATTACCTGAATGTGCAGCAGTCGTCGCGGCAGAAGATCCCGTTTGGGATCGCCCAAATCGGCAAAGCGTTCCGCAACGAGATCACGCCCGGGAACTTCACCTTCCGGACCCGCGAGTTCGAGCAGATGGAGATGCAGTACTTCGTGAAGCCGGGCGCCGATCTGGAGTGGTTCGAGTTCTGGAAGGCCGAGCGGATGAAATGGGTCCAGGGGCTTGGGGTGCGGCCGGAAAAGCTGCGGTTTCACCAGCACGGGCCGGGCGAGCTGGCGCACTACGCCAAGGATGCGTTCGACATCGAGTACGAGTTCCCTTTCGGATGGAACGAGTTCGAGGGGATCCACAACCGGACCGACTTCGACCTGTCGCGGCACCAGCAAGCTTCCGGCAAGAAGCTCGAGTATCTGGATCCCGCAACCAACGAGCGATTCATTCCCTATGTGGTGGAGACCTCCGCAGGGGCGGACCGGACCACGCTGGTGGTCATGGTGGATGCCTATCGCGAGGAAGAAGTGGAAGGCGAGAAGCGGGTGGTGATGCGGTTCCACCCGGCTCTGGCGCCGGTCAAAGCGGCCGTCTTCCCCCTGGTCAACAAGGAAGGGATGCCCGAGTTCGCGCGCCGTCTCTACGACGAGCTGCGCGGGCGGTTCAACGTGTTCCATGACGACGGTGGCTCGATCGGCCGGCGCTACCGCCGGCAGGACGAGGCGGGGACGCCCTTCGGCATCACCGTGGATGGCCAGACGATCCAGGACCAGACGGTGACGGTTCGGGACCGGGATACCTTGCAACAGGAGCGCGTGGCGGCAAGCCAGGTGGCGGCGTACCTGGAAGAGCGATTGAAAGGGTAGCGAGAGTGCGAAGTGCGAAATGCGAAGTGCGAAGTGCCCATGGAGGCCATGGAGCTCCCTGATTTCCGGGCCCTGGTCGACCGGCTGCGCAACGAGGTGCCGCCATCGTATCTCGAAGGGGTGGTGGAGGTGGCCGTGAGCCCCAAGACCATCCCTGATCCGCTGCGCGGGGAGGTGTACACCTTGGGCGAGTGCATCCCGCTGGAATGGACCTCCGGAGCAGACTTGCAATCCCGCGTCGTGCTCTATTACGGCTCGTTTCGCGCGCTTGCGCGTGTGGGGAACGGGGCGTTTGACTGGCGCCGGGAGGCCTGGGAGACGCTCACCCACGAGCTCCGCCATCACCTCGAGTGGCGCGCTAGCCTCGCCGACCTGGAAGCCTACGATTGGGCCACCGAGCAGAATTTCGCCCGCCATGACGGCCGGCCGTTCGATCCGGTGTTCTACCGCAACGGCGAAGCCGTGGCGGACGGGGTGACCAAAGTCGAGGATGACGTCTTTCTGGAGCTCCGGGACGCGGAACGGGGGACGAGGGAACCGACGGAATTCGTGTGGCATGGACGGCGCTATCGGGTTCGCGTCCCCGAGGCTCCAGGCCGCGCCACGGTCTTCCTGACTCTCGAGGGGCTGGCCGAGCCACCGCCCGGCGATGCCCTGCTCGTCTTTCCTGGCAAGACGTCCCTCTGGTCGTTGTTCCGGTCTGCAGCATTGCCGGTGCAGGCGACCGCGCAAGTGGAGGCCGTTGATGCCTAACCGGGTCTACCTCTCGACCAAGGATCTGTACTTCAAAGCGAAGCTGCGCGAAGTCGCGGCCCAACTCGGAGCCGATCTCGCCTCAGAGGCGGCTGCCGGAGATGTGGCGGTCGTGGAGCTGGACGATGTGCACGCGCCCGAGCGCATTCGTGAGCTCACCCATCGTGGCGTGCGCGTCCTGGCATTCGGCCAGCATGAGCGGGCCGATCTGCTGCGGGAAGCGCGCGAAGCGGGTGCCGAGGCCGTCCCGAATTCCCTGGTGGAGAACCGTCTGCGGGCGCTGCTGCGCGGCGACCAACCCCCTTCCGCATGACGCTGACGGTCACCGAGCTGCCCCAGGCCGGCTACGAGCTGGTGCTGCTCGGCAGCGACCCCAGCGCCGGTTACCGCGCGATTGTCGCCATCCACGACACCACGCTGGGGCCGGGAGCCGGCGGTGCACGCCTCTGGCCCTACACATCGGACGCGGAAGCCTTGGCCGACGCATTGCGATTGGCGCGGGCCATGACCTACAAGAGCGCCGTCGCCGGTCTCCCGCTCGGTGGGGCCAAGGCGGTGATCATCGCCCCTCCCGTCCCCGGCTTCGATCGCGAGCGGCTGTTCCTCGCGCATGGCCGGTTTGTCGAGTCGCTGGGCGGACGCTACCTCACGGCAGAAGACGTTGGTACGAGTACGACGGACATGGCGATCGTCCGTCGCGAAACGCGCCATGTGGCCGGCGTGGAGGGCGAGGCCGACCCGTCGCCGTTTACGGCCCACGGCGTGTTCCGGGCGATGCAGGCGGCGGCCCGGTGGCGCTGGGATTCGGACGACCTCGCTGGCCGGACGATCGCCCTCCAGGGCTGCGGAAACGTGGGGTCGGCGCTCGCTCGTGAGCTGCATCGGGCCGGTGCGCGGCTCGTGGTCAGTGACCTGGCGAGGGAGCGGGCCGAGCGCCTCGAGGCGGAGTGCGGTGCGACCGTGGTGCCGCCCGAGGCGATCATAGAAGCCGATGCGGATGTGTTTGCCCCGTGTGCGCTCGGCGGCTCGTTGAACGGGGATACCATTCCCCGCCTCCGCGTGGCCGTCGTCACGGGGGCGGCGAACAACCAGCTCGCCGACGCCAGCGCCGGCGGCGCGCTCGCCGCCCGTGGCATCCTGTACGCACCGGATTTCGTCGCCAACGCGGGCGGCGTGTTGTCGGCCGGGCCGGACCAGCTCGGGTGGCCGGTGGAGACTGCCTGGGCCCGCATCCGCGCCATCTACGATACGATCCTCGACCTCTTCGCCGAGGCGGAGCGCGGCCATGTCCCGCCGCATGTCGCCGCCGAGCAGCTGGCGGAGCGGATTCTCCGGCAAGCGCGGGAAAAACGAGCGGCCCTACGAGCGTAGGGCCGCCGCTGTCGCATCGATTTCCTGCTGGCTGAGCGCCGCGGGGCTCAGCTCCTCGACGCCTCGAGTGGGATCTGCCGCGGCTTGGCCTTCTCCTCCTTGGGTAGCGTCACTGTCAGGACGCCGTGTTCGTACCTGGCTTTGATCGCGTTGGCATCGACCGTCGCCGGCAAAGTAAACGTCCGCTCGAACGCCCCGTAGGTCCGCTCGTAGCGGTGCACTCGCTCGGTGTGCTCCTCGGCCAGCTGCTGCTTGCTACCGTGAATCGTGAGTACGTTGCCCTCGAGCGAGATCTTGACGTCTTCCGGCTTCACCCCGGGTAGCTCCGCCATGATGCGAAGACCGTCCTTTTCCTCCATCACGTCCACCGGCGGGACCCACGCTGCCGTGGCGCTGTCCCGATACTGCCAGTCCATGCCACCCAGGGCGTCGTTGACCAGGCGACTGATCCTCGTGCTGACCGCGTCGCTGAACAGGTCGCGGGTCGGATACGTGCGTGTCGTCAAAAACATGGGATGCCTCCTTCCTTTAAGCTGCTTGTGGGTTGGTTCGATTCCTTGAGACTCCCGGTCTCAGCGGCACCGGGTGGCAACCGCCGTGCCGCTCCTCGGCCGCGTCTAGATGCCGACTTGGCAAGTGGTTAATATCATTTTGGCAAACGCGCTGTCAGAATTGCTTACCTCTCGAGGTCAATCGGCTGCTCTGGGCATGATCCATACGACGACTGTCGCGCTGGCGCCGGCCGAGGTATTGGCCCGGGCCAAACGGTTTTTCGCCGAGCGGGTGCCACAGGCCGCCGCCTTCCCCGAAAAGGAGGGGCCGGCCTTCGTGGTGCTGCGCGGCCAGGGTGGGGAAGAGGTGGTCGTTCGCGCCGCCGCGGTGCCCGACCGACCCGGCCGGAGCGAGGTGCGCGCGTCGACGCTGCTGTTCGACCAGGCGATCGGGCGGTTTCTCTCGACCCTGCCGATCGAGTCTCCGGTGGTGGTCGCGTGACCACGGTCGCCGAGCGGTTCGCCGTCCGAGTCATGGTCCCCGACGCCTGGGATCAGGTGTTCCTCGCGGTCGCCCCGACCACGACCATCGCCGAGGTGAAACGACAGGCGCTCGAACGTGCGCGCCAGCGCCCGGCGCTCCCCTCCGATGATTACATCGTGAAATTCCGCGGCGCGCTCGTGACCGACGAGGCCGCGACCCTCGCGAGCCTCGGGGTCGGAGCGAATGCCCCGCTGATCGTCTTAGCGGCGCGTCGGCGCCCCGTGCGGTGACTGCCTCCTCCGCGACCTCGTATCGGGGCCTCACGACCTTTGCCGGGGGATTTCTGTTACTCGATGCCATCCTCCTGGTCTGGGCCGGCTTCGAGCTGCATCGTTTCGGGCTGATTCTGTGGGGCGTCGGCTGCGCGGCCGGTGCGGGTCTGGTGGTCGTGTTCTGGCAGCGCCACCGCCGGGACCTGGCGGATCTGGCCGAGGGGCGTCAGGCGATGCGCCGACAGGCCGACGAGCTGCGCCGGCTGCTGCGCGAGCACCACTTGAGCAATTGACTCTGGCGTCCTGGTACTCTGACAACCACCGTCACCTACCACCCCGCCACTCGCCTCCACGATCAGGGCCCCGGACACCCGGAATGCCCTGAGCGCGTGGACGCCGTGCTCGACTCGTTGCACGGTCCCGCGTTGGGGGATGCCATTCGCTGGGTCGAGGCGCGGCCCGCTGACCGCAGGGTGCTCGAACGCGTGCACCCGCCTGCCTACCTGGATCTCCTGGAGCGCCTGGATCGTTCGGGGGGCGCCGCCCTGGATGGCGATACCTATCTCGGCGTAAGGACCTGGGAAGCCGCGCTCGCCTCGGCAGGTGCAGCGCTGGCGGCGGTCGAAGAGGCGATGCGTGGCGGGTCGGCGTTTGCGGTGACTCGGCCCCCCGGCCACCATGCCATGGCCGGCCGCGCCATGGGATTCTGTTTCCTCAACAATGTGTCTCTGGCGGTACGCCATGCGCAGTCCAAGGGAATACAGCGGGCGTTGATCGTGGATTGGGACGTTCACCACGGCAATGGGACCCAGGCGATCTTCGAGGCGGATCCGTCGGTGCGATTCGTTTCGATGCATCAGTACCCGTGGTATCCCGGCACCGGAGCCGCCGACGAGCGCGGGGTGGGAAACGTCTTCAACGTGCCGCGTCCTCCCGGATTGCCGCGAGCCAGCTACGCGCGCGATCTGCTCGCGGCGGTGGACCAGGCGATCGCGGGGTGGACCCCGGACGCCTGGTTCATCTCGGCCGGCTTCGATTCCCTGGCGGGGGACCCGTTGGGCGGGTTCACCCTCGAGCCGGAGGATATGGCCGGATGGGTGATGGCCTTCCGCCAGCGCGCGGATGGACGGCCGCTCGTCGCGGTGCTGGAAGGCGGGTACCGGCTGGAACGGCTTGCGGCCGGCGTGGTGGCGACGGTGCGCGCGCTTGCTGCCTCCGGGATTCCCGACTGATACCTTCGTGCGGTGAACCAGCAGGAAAGGAACGCATGGCTCTGAGGCTGGAAACCGAGGTGGTGACGCTGCATACGCGCCACCCGTTCATTATCGCACGCGGGGGGCGCAGCGAGTACCAGGTCGTCTGCATCCGGCTGATCGACGGAGACGGCATGGAGGGATGGGGGGAAGCCTCGCCCTCCTCGTACTACGGGGAGAACGTTAACACCGTCCTCGCGACGCTGAAGGCGCTCGCGCCGCACCTGCCCGCCGATCCATTCGCCCTCGAAGCCGCCGAGCGGACCTTCGAGCGGGTGGTGCCAAAGAATGGGGCTGCTCGCTCCGCGCTGTCGGACGCCCTACACGACCTCGTCGGGAAGCGCTTGGACCAGCCCCTCTGGAAGATCTGGGGGCTCGATCCGGCGCGGGCCCCGCAATCGTCGTACACGATCGGGATCGACACTCCCGAGAAGATGCGGGCCAAAGTCCTCGAGGCCGCCGAGTATCCCATTCTCAAGGTCAAGCTCGGGACCGACCACGACGAAGACCTGCTGCGGACCATCCGAGGAGCGACCGACAAGCCGATCCGGGTGGATGCGAATGCCGGGTGGACCAGGAAGCAGGCGATCGCGATGCTCCCGGTCCTCAAGGCATACGGCGTGGAGCTGCTGGAGCAGCCCCTCCCGCCCGAGCAGCTGGAGGACATGGCGGCGGTGCGGAAAGCCTCCCCCGGCATTCCGGTCGTGGTGGACGAGAGCTGCATCGTCGCGACCGACATTCCCAAGGTGGCCGGCGCGGTGGATGGGATCAATATCAAGCTCGCCAAATGTGGATCGCTGCGCGAAGCGCTGCGGATGATCGCGACCGCACGGGCCCACGGGTTGCTCGTCATGGTCGGCTGCATGATCGAGACATCCATCGGGATCACGGCGGCGGCGCACTTCACCCCGCTCGTGGACGTCGTCGATCTGGATGGTGCGGCTCTCTGCGACAACGATCCCTACGTCGGCGCCAGCATCGCGGGTGGGCGGATCACCCTGCCGACCGGGCCGGGCCTCGGCGTCCGACGTCGATGACCTCCCCCGGCCGGTTCGCGGAGGTGCTCCTCCCCGTCCCGGTCTCCACGACCTACCGCTACCTCGTCCCTGACGCTCTCGCGGCCCGCGCCCAACCGGGAGCGCGGGTGATCGTACCGGTCCGACGGCGCCGGCTGATCGGCATCGTCACCGGGCTGACCGACGTGGCGCCCCCGGGCGTCACGCAACCGATCTCGGCGGCGCCCGACGAGGCGCCGGCGCTCGGTCCGGCGCTCCTCCAGCTCGGACGCTGGATGTCCGGGTACTACGGAGTCCCGCAGGGACTCGCGCTGAGGGCGCTGCTGCCAGGAGCACTGTGGTCTCTCACGCCACGTCGTGGGAGCGTCGCGTCCGAGCGGGTCGTCCGGCTCACCGCTGCCCTGCCATCGCTGCTGGAGCGCGAGCGCGCCTTCGCCCGCTCCCCCAAACGCCGCGCCGCCTACGAGGCGCTGGAAGCGCTGGGGGGAGCGGCGCCGCTCCGCCACCTCGTCGCCAAACTCAAGATCTCCGAGTCGGTGCTCGCCGGCCTCGTGCACCAGGGACTGGCCCGGATGGAGCGCGCACAACGTGAGCGGGACCCGTTCGCGGATCTCGCCGTGCCGCCACCCCCCCGGCTCACGGCGGACCAGCAGCGCGTAGTCGCAGCGATTCTGGCCGGCGCGCCCGAGATACCCGAGCTGATCCAGGGGGTCACCGGGTCCGGGAAGACGCTGGTCTACCTCGAGGTGGTGCGCACCATGGTGGACGCGGGCCGGGGCGCGATCCTGCTCGTTCCTGAAATCGCCTTGACGCCCCAGACCGTGGCTCGCGTGCGCGGCGTGTTCGGGGACCTGGTCGCCGTGCTCCACTCCGGGCTCTCCGACGGGGAGCGGGCCGATGCCTGGCGGGCACTGCGACGCGGCGACAAGCGCGTGGCCGTGGGAGCGCGCTCGGCAGTTTTCGCGCCGGTGCAGCGGCTCGGCGCCATCGTCGTGGATGAGGAACATGAGCCGAGCTACAAGCAGAACTCCGCCCCGCGCTACCACGCACGCGACACGGCGGCCGTGCGGGCGCGCCTCGAGGGCGCCCGCCTGGTGCTCGGCAGCGCCACCCCGTCGCTCGAAACACTGCATCATGTGGCGGCGGGGACGATCCGGCGCCACGCTCTCCCCGAGCGGATCGGGGCGCGTCCGTTGCCGCCGGTCGAAGTCGTGGATCTGCGCAGCGCTCCGCGGGTCGCGGGGCCGGCGGGCGGGGCAGGCAACGGCGCGGTGCCCTGGACTGAGGCGCTCGATCGGCCGATGCGGGAAGCGCTCGCACGCGGGGAGCAGGTGATCCTGCTGCTCAATCGCCGCGGCTTCGCCACGTTCCTGCAGTGTCCCAAGTGCGGGGATGTCCCCCAATGCCCGCGGTGCGCCATCGCCCTCACGGTGCACGCTACGCCCGCGCCTCCGCGGCTGCGCTGCCACTACTGTGGACACGAAGAGCCGGTACCGGAGGTGTGCCGGATCTGTCGGCACGAGATTCAGCGGATGCGCGGTCTCGGGACGCAACAGCTGGAGCAGTTCGTGTCGCGTCGCTTCCCGGAAGCGCGCGTCGCGCGGATGGACCTCGACACGACCAGCACCAAGTGGGGGCATCATCGCATCCTCGACCGCGTCGCGAGACACGAAGTGGATGTCCTGCTCGGCACCCAGATGATCGCCAAGGGGCTCGACTTCCCCGCGGTGACGCTGGTGGGCGTCGTGGACGCCGACACGGCCTTGCATCTCCCGGACTTCCGCGCGGCGGAGCGCACCTTTCAGCTGATCGCGCAGGTCGCGGGTCGGGCGGGACGGGGACCGGCGGGGGGCCGGGTAGTGGTCCAGACGCGCGCCCCGGACCATCACGCTATTCGTGCGGCGGCCGCGCATTCGGTCGAGCAGTTTGCGGCAGCCGAGCTGCCGTTGCGGTCGCCCCCCGGTCCCGCCTACCCGCCGACGGTCGGCCTAGTGCGCTTCGTGGCCTTCGGGCAGACCGAGGCCGCCGCGGCACGGCGGGCGGCCCGCCTGGCGGACTGGCTGCGCCGGGCCAATTCCCGGCAGCTCGGGCTGGCCCTCACGGTCCTGGGCCCCGCGCCATGCCCCATTTCACGCCTTCAGGGCCGCTGGCGCTGGCACGTGCTGGCCCGCTCAGCCGACGCGGCGGTGCTGGGGCGGGTGCTCCGGGCCTGGCGTGGCGTAGGGCGCGGCGGCGAGGGCGTGGTCGCCGACCGGGACCCGGTTTCGTTGCTCTGAGCCGTTGCGGGGGAGGTTTGGCGGCGCGTAACTTTGCCGTCCTGCCAACCGCTGGGAGTGGCCGAGGAGTGAAGCGCCCGGTGTTCCAGTACCGCATGCCGGATTTCTCCGCGGCGCCCTTCGCCGGCGCTACGGAGGTCCGCTTCGCACCCGCGCCCGCCGATGGCGTCCTCCCCGATGGCTTCTTCTCGACGAGCAATCTGCCGACGTACTTGAAGATCGACGGCACCTGGCAGCGGCCTCGGCTGCCGCGCATGGACTGTGTCGTGGTGCGGTCGGCGACCGGCCTCCTCACCACCGAGCCACGCAAAGTCACCCGCGGCACGCCGGTGGCTTTGGGGACCGCCGAGGATGGGAGCGAGGGAATTTTCGTTCACGCCGAAGGGTTCCTCGGCGGCGCACACAGCGCCAACGAGTTCCGGTTCATGCAAACGGAGGTCTCCCGGGAGCGACCGGTCGACTACGCGGTGCTGGCCGAGCTGCTCGGGGAAGAGCGGGCGCAGGGTGGCAAGATCGTCTGGGTGATCGGGCCGGCCCTCGTGCACGCGCGGGCGCGCGAAGACATGATCTGGTTCATTGAACGCGGGCTTTGCGGCGCCCTGCTGGGCGGTAACGCGGTGGCGGTGCACGACCTCGAAGCCGCGATCTTCGGGACGACGCTCGGGATGAGCTCGTCGGGGGAGGGCGTGACGGGAGGCCATGCGTTGCACATGCGGGCGATCAACGCCGTGCGCCGCGCGGGCTCGATCGAAGCGGCCGTGACGAGCGGGCTGGTGAAGGGGGGGATCATGCACAGCCTCGTCACACGGAAGATCCCCTATGTGCTGGCGGGCTCGATTCGGGACGACGGCCCGCTCCCCGGGGTGTATGCGGATACCCTGGCCGCGCAGGACGCAATGCGGGAAGTGACCGCCACCGCGACGTTCGCGGTGTTCGTCGCGACGGCCTTGCACGCCATCGCGGTCGGGAACATGCTCCCGGCCTTCGTCGACGCGCCGACCCCGGACGGCGTGCGTCCCCTGACGACGGTGTGCGTGGACCAGACCGAATTCGTCGTGAACAAGTTGCGCGATCGCGGCACGCATCAGGCGTACGGCGTCGTGACCAACGCCCAGGACTTCATGCACGTGCTGCGGTTCTACGTGGAGCGATGGGAGCAGGCCCAGAGCCGCGCCCCCGTGCCGGCCCGCTGAGTGGCGCTGCCCCTCCCCACACCGGGCCAGGGCCCCGGATGGACCAAGCTGGCGGCGGCGGTCGCGGCCAAGGTGCCGCCCGCGGAGATCGAGACCGTCTACCTGTTCCATCCGATCAAGCGGGAAGGCCGCGAGTGGGGGACCGCCGTGGTGACCCGGCGCCAGCCCGAGGAGAGCGGCCGGCTCCTCGTGTACACGGCCCGGTACATGCTGGTCGTTCGAGGCAAGGAGCGCGGCCAGTCCAAGGTGGAGGTGGAGGAAGTCGCGCTGACCCCGGCCGAAGTCATCGCGCAGGTCATGCAGCGGACCGCCGAACGGACCGGTGAAGCGGATCCGCCCGTTGAAGCCGGCCCATCGGTGTGGTATGAAGGGTGACGTGTCAGCAGTCCAACCTGTCTCCCGTGCACGAGGTGAAGTGAGTTGATCGACCCAAGGATGTTCATCCCGACCAAGGCGTTCCTCACCAAGGGCGTCGGTCGTCACAAGGAAAAGCTCACCAGTTTCGAGATGGCGTTGCGGGACGCGCACCTCGCCAGCTTCAACCTGGTGCGGGTCAGCTCGATCTATCCGCCCCAGTGCCAGCTGGTGGACCGCGAGGAAGGCGAGGCGAACCTGCGGGCGGGCCAGATCCTCTTCACCGTGCTCGCGGAGTCGGCGACCAACGAGCCCTCCCGCCTCGTGGCGGCGTCGATCGGGCTCGCGCTTCCCGCGGACCCGTCGCATCACGGGTACATCTCCGAGCATCACAGCTACGGGCAGAATGAGGTCGTGTCGGGCGAATATGCCGAAGATCTCGCTGCCTCCATGCTCGCGACGGTGCTGGGCGTGCCATTCGACCCCGACAAAGCGTGGGACGAGCGGCGCGAGCAATGGCTGCTTTCGGGCGATATCGTGCGGACCTTGAACGTCACGTCGACTGCCGAGTGCGGCAACGACGGACGCTGGACGACGGTCGTGGCCGCCGTCGCCTTTTGCGGATAGGCGTCGGGACATCGCCGCCAATTCCGTGTCGGTCGCGGGCGCCTTCGCCGCGGGCCTGTTGAGTTTCCTGTCGCCGTGCGTGTTACCCCTGATCCCCAGCTACATCGGCTTCCTCACCGGGCTGACGGCGGAAGAGATGCAGGCGCGACGCGGTACGGCGTTCCTGCACGCCCTGTGGTTCGTCGGCGGATTCACTCTCGTCTTCGTGGCCCTGGGGGCGACCGCCTCGGCGCTCGGCGCCCTGCTGGGGGATTCGCAGGTGTGGATCGGCCGGATCGGAGGCGTGTTGGTGATCCTGTTCGGCCTGTACCTGCTCGGCATTCTGCAGCCGGCGTTCCTGATGCGGGAGCGGCAGATCCATTTCGCCCGCAAGCCGGTCGGCTACCTCGGGTCCTCACTGGTCGGGATCACGTTCGCGGCCGCGTGGACGCCATGTGTCGGCCCGATCCTCGGGGGGATTCTCACCCTCGCCGCCGCGCGGTCCTCGGTGAGAGAGGGCAGCGTGCTGCTCGCCGTCTACGCGCTCGGGCTCGCGGTGCCGTTTCTCGTCACTGCCCTCGCCCTGGAGCGATTCCTCGCCTGGTTCCAGCGGTTTCGCAAGTACATCGTGTGGGTGGACCGGACCGCCGGTGTGCTGCTGATCGGGCTCGGCATCCTGCTGTTGACCGACCGCTTCACCCTGCTGGCCGGGTACCTGCAGGGGCTGACTCCGGATTTTCTGAAAAGTCGCCTCTGATCCCTCTTGCCCCGGACCCTTCGATCAAGGAGGTCGTTCTGTGTTAGACGAATTCAAGAAGTTTATCTTGCGCGGCAATGTCGTGGACCTCGCGGTCGCGGTGATCATCGGCGCCGCCTTCGGAGGAATCGTGAAGTCGCTGGTCGACGATGTCATGATGCCGCCGCTCGGGCTCGCCATTGGAGGCATTGATTTCTCCAATAAGTTCGTGGTACTAAAGGAAGGCGCGAAGGCCGCGGCGCCGTACGCGTCGCTCGCCGAGGCGAAGGCCGCAGGGGCCGCCACGCTGAATTACGGGGTGTTCATCAATCAGGTCGTCACGTTCCTCATCGTGGCCGTTTGCGTGTTCGCCGTCGTACAACTCATGACCCGACTCCAACCCCCGGCTCCGGTCGCCCCGCCGACGACGAAAGACTGCCCCTACTGCAAGACGGCCATTCCGCTCGCGGCGACTCGCTGCCCGCACTGCACATCCGAGCTGCGGACCGCGTAAGCAGCCCCTGTCTTGGGCGCGGGCCCGTTACATTGTGGCTACGAGGAGGTACTACCGTCATGAACAGAGTGCTCATTCTGAGTCTGGTCGCCCTGGCCGCGTGCGCCAAGAGCGATGAGAGCAAGGCGCCGGCGGATTCCACGGCCCGCAACCTCACGCTCGCCCCCAGCGAATCCTCCACTGCCCGGAGCGACGTCCCCCGTGCACCGGAATCC
>Ga0335085_10004869_pt1 | contig 21934 bp, 18 predicted proteins | sample Lox_Sample_45_FD_206712 | JGI IMG/M metagenome (GOLD analysis project Ga0335085, IMG submission 206712) | Soil microbial communities from Loxahatchee National Wildlife Refuge, Florida, United States - Lox_Sample_4.5 | ecosystem: Environmental > Terrestrial > Soil > Wetlands | place: USA...
GCGCTTCAACGACGCGCTGCAAGCGCCTCCCGTTTTGGGCGTGTAACGGCCGGAACTTCACCAAGACTGCTTCGACCTGCCCTATTGCGCGGGTACAGAAGTACTATTTTTTCCGTTGCTTCCCCAGACCAAGATGGGCGAAGTCGGGCCGGGGTGGAGTGCCCTTCCCTTCCGCGCCGTCCGGACGCGTTTTACCTATGGCACCCTTCCTCTTCGGCGCAATCACGCCATCGTTTCGCTCAGTGCTTTCTCTGGCGCTGATGCCGCTCGGTTTGCTGCTGGCATGCGCGCTTGTGGCCGGGGTGGGCGCGATGATTCTGTTGTTTTCGCGCGCCACGGCGAGAGTCCAGACGCCGGAACCGATCGCCATCTCGCAGGAAGCCACGGCTGGCCGCGCACCGGAAACGCAACGAGCAAACCCCGCAACCAGTCCTCGTTCGGATACGGCGACTGCCGAGCGGCGCCGCGCGGATTCTGAGCCTTTCACAGAGCGCCTGGACGCGGCCACGGCCCCCGGTTCCTCCGGCGGAGCCGCGGCAACCCAATTCTCCAACGCAGATTCCCTCGCACTCATCGCGGCCAAAGACGTGGCCGCTGGGGCGGCACAATTTTCGGCGGCACGAACTGGTCCCCGGGCACACAAGAGCCAGCGGCCGGGTGCGCCTTCGCAGCCGGCCGGGCGATTCTCGCGCTCCCAGCAAGCCTTTCTTCGGATCCCCGTGGTGCTCTCCGGACGATGTGGTGCGGAATCGGAATTTCGAGAAGAAACGTGCACCCTGATTCTGCTCCCGCAGGGTGCGGTCCTGCCGTTGTCACGGCGCCTGCCCGCAGGCACGGCAACGATGCTCTGCCTCCCCGGCAAAGAGCCGGTTCCCTGCTCCGTATTTGCCGCGCAGACCGGGCCAGACGGAAGGAGCCTGGTGGAGGTGGAATTTGCGGAGCCGCAGAAGGACTTCTGGCCGGTGAGCTTTCCGGCATGGGATGGGCAATTGCCCGCCGATCTGGAGAGAAGGGGTTCGCTGACTCCGCGGCGGCCGGCGCACACGGCGGTATTGAATGAAGCCGGATCTTGAGGCCGTGAACATTTCTCCGCGGAGAGTGCGGAACGGGCCATGAGCGCCGCGTCGCAGGATCGAACCTCGCAGTCCACCCCTCCGACATACGCAGCGCTCCCCGCGCCGGGGGGCTTGCCCGCCAAACGGCGCAGCGCCGTTCCCCGACGTTCCTGGTTTACCCTGGAGACCGCCGAGCGCACTTACGAAGAGGCCTGCCGGCGCGCGCACGCGTTCGCTTCCCGCTATCCCGCGCTGTACCGCTTGCGGCTGCGGCTCTACCTGCCCTGCGTGGCCCTGGCGCAAATCTATTTGCTCGGCCTGCTCGTCACCGTGCCGTTCGCATTTCCCTGGGCATTTCGCGAGAGCCGGCTTCTGGCTCCCCTCTACGCGCAGCCTGCGCTGCGCTGGTCCTGCTTCGCCATCGTTTATGGCGTCTGGCTTCCGCTGGCGGGACTTTATCTCGCCGCCGCGTTGCGCGGATTGACGCTGGCGTACCTCGCACCGCGCGGCACCCGTCTTGCCGAAGCGGACGCCCCGCGCCTGTTCCGCCTGCTCGCGGAGCTCTGCCGCAGCCTGGACATTGACCCCGTGGCGCGCGTGATAATCTCCGCGGATCGCATTCTGGAAGTTCGCGCCCTGCCGTCCCGAGGCCTGCTGGGACCCGCCGAAGCCACACTGATCGCCGGATTGCCGGTGCTCGAAGAGCTTTCGCCGCAGCAGCTCCGCGCGCAACTGACCCACGAATTGGCGCACCTGGCCACGCACGAGCGCCGTTTCGGCGGGAACGTGCTGGCCTGGCGCATCCGCTTGCGGGAGCTGCAGAATGCCGCGGAAGCCGGCGCCATTCGCCGCGGCTTCTGGGCCTGCCAGGTGGACGAAGCACTGGCCGGCATGCTGGAAAACCTGTTGCGCCGCCTGGGCCCGCAAACTTTGCCCGCCGCGCGGCACCACGAATCGGAAGCGGACGCCATTGCCGGGGCGGTGGCCGGGCGCCCGTTTGCGGCCGCGGCTCTGGTGCGGCGGCGGCTGGCAGCGCATGCCCTGCCCCAGCAATTCCGTCAGCACTGCTACCACCTGGCGGAAACGGCTCCCCGGCCCCCTGAGGATCTCTTCGAGCGGCGCGCGGAGATTGCGCGTGCCGCGTTTTCCGAATCCCAGGTGCACGCCTGGCTGCGCCACGAGTTGGAACGCAAAGATGATCTGGCGGACTCGCATCCGCCGCTGTGGGACCGGCTGCGCGTTCTGGGTTACCAGCTCGAAAATCTGGACGATTTCCACGCATTCATGGAAAGTGCCCGGCCGCAGGACGGGCTCGGCGAGACCGCGGCCCGCTATTTCTTAGGAGACACGGCCGGGCGCTTCCGCGCTGAGTTTTTCGAGCAATGGGCCGCACACCAGGGTAAGGACTGGCGGATACGCTTTGAGGCCTATCAGAAGCTTCAAGCCACCGCCGAGGAGTGGCCGGCCGCGGCGTGCAGCAGTTCCCACAGTCCCGAGGATCTCTGGCAGATTGCCGTGGCGGTTGGAAACACTCGATCCTGGCCTGAAGCACGCCCGGTGGCCCATCGCATTCTGGAACTGGATCCGGCCCACGGCGATGCCAATCTGCTCGAAGGCCAGTTGCTGCTCGAAGTGGGCGACGCCGCGGGCCTCCCTGCCCTGGAGCGCGCCATGGCCGCGGACGCGGGCGCCGTGCTTCCCGCCTGCACGCTTGCGGCGCGTTTTATGGAGTCACGGGGCGATTCGGAATCCGCGGCGGGCTACAAGGCGCGCGCGGAGGAACGCCGCCGCGCCGAACGGACCATTGCCGAGGAGCGCGCCCACGTGCGCGCGACGGACACTTTGTGCGCCGCGGATTGCTCCGCACAAACCGCGGCCGCGCTGCTCCGCGCCGTCGAGCAGAATGCCAGCCACATCCGCGCGGCCTATCTGCTGCGCAAGCGCGTGGCCGGAGACCAGAAGAAGCCCCTCTATGTCCTGGGAATCGATCGCCGCAGGTTTCCGTTTCAGAATGCGCCACGCGCCAATCGCCTGATGCTGCGCAGGATTTCAGAATCGCCGGGACTGCCGGGAGACATACTGGTTTGCGTGGTGACGCGGGTCAATCGGGCCCTGCTGGCCAAGTGGAATTCCGTATCCGGAGGGCTGTTCTGGTCCGCGGCGCTGCGCAGGGCCACCGGGCACGTGCCCGCCCGCAACCTGCCCGAGGCTGCGGAAACCCAGCATCTGCTGCGCGAGCCGCCTGCCGCCCCGTCCATGCCCGCCCGTCAAACGCCCGCCGCGGTAAAATAAGTCCGCGGCGCGATCCTTGACAGAAGGTCTGCCGCGCGGTCAGAAATGCTGGCGAGCCACGAATCACCAGCCTCTTTCATTCATAGCGCAGCGCCACCATCGGATCCACGCGCATCGCCCGGCGCGCCGGGATGTAACATGCCAGGAGTCCCACAAAAGAAAGCAGCAGCACGACGGCAGAGTAGGCGGCGGGGTCGTAAGGCTTCACCCCCACCAGCAAGGTGGCCAGCAGGCGGGTGAAGCCCAGGGCCGCGGCGATGCCCACGGCAACTCCAGCCAACACGACGCCCAGGCCACCGCTGAGCACCATGCGCAAGATGTCCCGGGGGGCGGCGCCCAGCGCCATGCGCACGCCGATTTCGTGGGTGCGCTGGCTGGCGGCGTAGCTCACGACGCCGTAGACGCCCACCACCGCCAGGGTCAGGCCCAGGAGGCCGAGCGCGGCCGCGATATAGGCCCCCAGTTTGAACAGAAAGAACCCGTTTGCTCCCGCCAAGGATTCATCCATGCTCTGAACGTCATACACGGGCAAATTGGGATCCAGATCGCGAATCGCTTTGACGATCATGGGGCCCATGGTTTCCGGGGGCAGCGGCGACTTCACTTGCAGCGTGCGCGCGGAGAAATACATCTGGTCTTCGGGCAGATAGAAAAACGCGGTGGGGTCTTCCACCACTCCGCGATACTTTCCGGTCCTGGTCTCTCCCACCACTTCCAGAATGGCCCCGCCGCGCGCCTGCATGCGGAACTGCTTGCCGATGGGGTCCTGCCCCGGCCACAACTGGTTGGCCATGGTCTCGTTGATCACCGCGACCCGGTGGGACTCCGCGGTATCCGTATCGGCCAGCGCGCGGCCCTTCAACAACGGGATGCGCATCATCTGAAAATAGTTGGGGCTCACCACGTTATACAGGGCGAAGTGTTTGGCCTGTTTCGGCTCGCTGGCCTGGCCCGGAAGGTCCACGGACGACCCGGCGCCGTTGTAGCCCATGGGAACGCAGAAGGCCAGGGTGGCGGCCTGCACGCCCGGCAACGTGCGGACTTTCTGCGCCAGTTGACGGTAAAACGCGCGGCCCTGCTCCTCCGTATAGCCCCGGAATTGCACGTCCAGAACCGCGTTCATCACTCCGTGCGGTTCGAAACCCAGGTCCAGGGCGTGCGAGCGGGCAAAGCTTTCAGAAAACAGCGCCGCCGAAACCAGCAGCATCACCGAGAGCGCCACCTGCATCCCCACCAGCACGGTGCGCATCCGGTGGTGTTCACGGCCTCCGGTGTTTCCGCGCCCGCCCTCGCGCAGGGTTCCCTGCAGGTCCGCGCGCACGGTGCGCAGCGCAGGCAGCACGCCCGCCAGCAAGGCGGCCCCCAGGGAGACGCTGACGGAATACAGAATCACGCGCCAATCCAGGGTGAGATCCATGCGGATGGGAAGCTGGATGGCCAGGGGAACCGCGGCAATCAACCGCGCGGCAAACGCTCCGATGGCCAGGCCGGCAACTCCGCCCAGCAGAGCCAGCAGCACAATCTCCGTCAACAATTGACGCACCAGCCGTTCCCGCCCCGCGCCCATGGCCGCGCGGATGGCCAGCTCTTTCTGCCGCAGGGTTCCCCGCACCAGGAGGATATTGGCTACGTTCACGCAAGCCAGCAGAAGCACCAAGCCCACCAGGCCCAGGAAAATTCCGGAGACGAAGGCGATGTCACTCCCGCCGTCCTCCTCCGGCCGCGCCAGGCGCTCCGGCAGCAGGTGCATGGTGGTCTTCGTGTTGGTGTCCGGATACTGCTGGTCCAGGCGCGACGCCACCACTTGCAGCGCGCTCTCCGCCTTCTGGAGGCTTACCCCCGGCTTCAACCGCGCCAACACGTGCATGTTGCGGCGCTGGCGCGCGGTCAGCATGGTCGCGCCGTCCTGGGTCACTCCGATCATGTTGACCGGCAGATAGCCGTCCATTTCCAGCAGTGTGTAGGTCCCCAGGAATTCCTGCGGCACCACGCCCACAATCGTAAACGGCTGGCCATTGACCTGCACCGCCTTGCCCACCACGCCCGGGTCGCCATTGAAACGCCGCTTCCAGTAGCTGTTGCCCAGCACGATCACCGGGTCCGCGCCCGGCTTCTCACCTTCCGAGGGCAGGATCATGCGGCCGGCCGCCGGCTGCAGACCCAGCATCGAAAAATAATTCGGAGTCACAAATCCCACGGTCAGGCGTTCCGGCCGGTTGTCCGCGCTCAAGCCCACGAATTCGGTGATGTATCCGGCCATGTCCTGGAAGCAATCCCCGGTCTGTTCCCGGAAGTCCTTCATGTCCGCGTAGGAAAGCGGACCGAGAAAGTACTGCGATTGGTCCTGGCTCGCCGGCACCACCAGCTCCTCTGGATTCCTCACCGGCAGGGGGCGCAGGAGCATGCGGTCCACCACGGTGAAAATTGTGGTGTTTGCGCCGATGCCCAGGCCCAGCGTGAGCACCACGACCAGGGCGAATCCCGGGCTTTTCGCCAGCAGGCGAAGCGCAAAGCGGATGTCTTGCCAGATTTTTTCCATGCCGGCTCTCCACTCCTCCGCGCACCGGAGGCTACACTAGGTTACGGATTCCTCGGGCAATTCGTTCCGTCGTGCGTCTCTTCCCGCAACCGGACAGCCATCCGGCAGCCCGCCGGCCATTCCTATTGCCCTGATTCTCGGGGAATTGGCGAGTCTTGCGGGCACCGCTTGCGACCCCCTGTCCGCTTTCGGGACGCGCCCGTTGCGGAAACGCCAAACCAGCCCTCGCCTGCGGATTAGACGCGGCCCGTCTGGCTCGCTACACTGAAAGAAGGAGCGCAGCCAGGTCCGGTGAACGCCGCGCACATTGCCGTGGATCGCAACGTAATTTTCTATGACGGCGACTGCGCCTTGTGCCAGGGGTTTGTGCGTTTCCTGTTGCTGTGCGACCGCGATGGGCAGCGATTCGTTTTTTCGCCGCTGCAGGGGCACCTGATCACCGAACTGCTGGACCCCGCCACACGCGCGGCACTGCCGGACACCCTGGTGCTGCGCACCACCGATGGCCAGGTGCGCATCCGGTCGGAGGCCGTGCTGGTGGCCCTGGACCGCCTGGGCGGTTTCTGGCGCCTGGTGGGAATTCTGGGGCGCGTCGTGCCGCGAAGCATCCGCGACAGGGTATATGCCTGGTTCGCCCGCACGCGCCGCCGCGTGTTCGGCAGCACGCATTATCATTGCCCACTGGTCCCGGCAGATCTCCGCGACCGCTTTGTGGATTGATGTGGGACAGACATTCTTGTCTGTCCCTTCTGCACTGGAACTGACTTTGCATGTTGCTTCGGGGGAGGAACCGCAACCGCGGAGACAGACAAGAATGTCTGTCCCACACCGCCATTACAAGTTCAGCGTGTCGTATTTTGCCGCGATCTTCTGAGAAAGAGGGGATGACTTGAGTGGGGTGCGCCCGCGCGGATCGGTCCACCTTCCGGGAATCGCCGTGGCGCACTCCGGACAGCAGCCATCCTTCAGCCGGAAGTCGTACACCTCGTGCCAGCCGCGCCGGATGAGCACGGTGCCGCACTGCGGACAGCGCGTCTCGCCGGCCCCGTTGTGGATGTTGCCCTCATACACGTAATGCAGGCCCGTTTCCCGGGCAATGCGCCACGCGGTGTGCAGGGTGGCCGGAGGGGTGCGCGGCTTGTCGCGCAATTTGAAATCGGGATGGAACGCGGTGAAGTGCACCGGAACATCCGGCCCCAGGTGCTCCAGCACCCATTCGCACAGCTTGCGGATTTCCGCGGGATCATCGTTCAACGTGGGAATCAGCAGATTGGTGATCTCGAACCACACGTTGGTTTCGTGCTTCAGCCATTCCAGCGTCTCCAGCACCGGCGCCAGGTGGGACAGCGTAATTTTTCCGTAAAAGTCCTCGGTGAACCCTTTCAGGTCCACGTTGGCCGCGTCGATGTGATCGTACACGTCGTGAAACGCCTCGCGGGTGATATACCCGTTGGTGACCATCACGGTATTCAGCCCGGCCTGGTGCGCCACCTGCGCAATGTCAATCGCGTACTCGCCCCAAATGGTCGGCTCGTTGTACGTAAAGGCAATTGAAGGGCAGCCGTATTTCCGCGCCAGTGCCGGCACATCTTCGGGCGGCAGGTGCGTGGAATGCACCTGGTCGGATTTGGATTTCGAGATGTCCCAGTTCTGGCAGAAGAAGCAGCCCATGTTGCAGCCGGCCGTGCCCATCGAAAATACCTTCGATCCGGGCAGGAAGTGATTCAGCGGCTTCTTCTCGATGGGGTCCACCTGCAAGGCTGCGGGCGAGGCGTAACCCAGGCTGTATAGCCGCCCGCCTTGATTCACGCGGATAAAGCAGAAGCCGCTCTGCCCCTGCCCGATGTGGCAGTGCCGCGGGCAGAGATAACAATGCACGCGTCCGCCTGGCTCCGGCTCCCACCACCGCGCTTCGTGCAGCGCCGCGGTTTTCTGGAAAAGTTTAAGGTCTTGCATGGTGATCCTCCGGCGAGCGGGGCGCCCGTTCGAGAGGAGCAGTCCAATTCCATTATACGCGCAAGCGGGAGGGGGCAGTGAGTGACCGCAGAGGATCCGCCCCGGGGAGGAATTGAGCATTGATATCAAGTTTTGCCGATCCATCGGAGGAGTGGCCGGCCATTGCGGCGCCCCACGCCGCCCGAGCGAAACGCGCGTGTTTTGACAAACTCTTGCATTAGATATAGTCTAACTGGGCGATGGACGCGAAGGAGATTCAACGGGCCCTGGAAGACAGCGGGTTGCGGTGCACTCCGCAGCGCTACGCGGTGATGGCTTTCCTGATGGAACAGAACCGGCATCCCACGGCCGCGGAGATTTTTAAAGCCGTGAACCGCGTGGATCCGCGATCTTCCCGGGCCACGACATATAACAATCTACGGGACCTGGTGCAGGCGGGACTGGTGCGTGAAGTGGCCGTGGAGGGCCGCGCCGCGCGATTCGATGCCAAAGGCATGCGGCACCACCACTTCATCTGCGACCGCTGCGGCACGGTGGAGGATCTGGACTGGTACAACGTGCCCCGGCCCGCCCCGCCCGCGTTCGGCAAGCGGATTGTCCGCGAATGCGAGCTGATTTTCCGAGGTCTCTGTACGAAGTGCGCTCCGCGGCGCGCGTCCCGTTGACTGCCCCAAGCGCGTAAATCGCCAAGGACCGGCGCGCGCCGGCATGGCGCGGCCGGCGATGGCGCACAGGGGTAAGCCGGGATGGTGGCGAATCGCACCACAATCTTTTTGAATGAATCCGAAGGAGGAGTCCGATGGAAAAAGAGCTCGTCAAGCAGGAACAAAAAATGTCCGCTGAATCCAAATGCCCGTTCACGGGCGCCGCTTCCAGCCATACGTCCGCGACGAATGCGCACTGGTGGCCGAATCAACTGAACCTGAAAATCCTTCACCAACACTCCCCCCTCTCCGATCCGATGCATGCGGGGTTCGACTACGCGGAAGAATTCAAGAGCCTGGACCTGAATGCCGTGGTCAAGGATCTGCACGCCCTGATGACTGACTCGCAGGAATGGTGGCCGGCGGATTTTGGCCATTACGGGCCGCTGTTCATTCGGATGGCCTGGCACAGCGCGGGCACCTACCGCATTGGGGACGGCCGGGGAGGGGCCGGGGCCGGCCAGCAGCGCTTCGCTCCGCTCAATAGCTGGCCGGACAACGTGAACCTGGACAAGGCGCGCCGGCTGCTGTGGCCCATCAAGCAGAAGTACGGGCGGAAAATCTCCTGGGCCGACCTGATGATTCTCGCCGGCAACGTGGCCCTCGAGTCCATGGGCTTCAAGACCTTTGGTTTTGGCGGCGGGCGCGAGGACGTGTGGGAGCCCGAAGAGGACATCTACTGGGGGCCGGAAGGCAAGTGGCTGGCCGACGAGCGCTACACCGGCGACCGCGATCTTCAAAATCCGCTGGCAGCCGTGCAAATGGGCCTGATCTATGTGAATCCGGAAGGTCCGAATGGAAAGCCGGATCCGATTGCCGCGGCGCGCGACATCCGGGAGACCTTCGCCCGCATGGCCATGAATGACGAGGAGACCGTGGCGCTGATCGCCGGCGGCCACACCTTCGGCAAAACCCACGGCGCGGGCGATGTGGCGCTGGTGGGAGCAGACCCGGAAGCCGCGGGCATCGAGGAGCAAGGCCTCGGCTGGAAGAGCAAATTTGGCACGGGCAAGGGGGGCGACGCGATCGGCAGCGGCTTGGAAGTCGTTTGGACCACCACGCCCACCAAGTGGAGCAACAATTTCTTCGCCAATCTGTTCGGCTACGAATGGGAGCTGACCAAGAGCCCGGCCGGCGCGCATCAATGGACGCCGAAGAATGGCGCGGGCGCCGGCACGGTGCCGGATGCGCACAATCGGTCAAAGCATCACCCGCCCTCCATGCTGACCACGGACCTCTCCCTGCGCTTCGACCCAGCTTACGAAAAAATCTCACGGCGCTTCTACGAGCATCCCGATCAGTTTGCCGACGCGTTTGCGCGGGCGTGGTTCAAGTTGACGCACCGCGACATGGGGCCGGTGGCGCGCTACCTTGGCCCGCTGGTTCCCAAAGAGCCCCAACTGTGGCAGGACCCGGTCCCCAAGGTGGATCATCCATTGATCGGGGAGCCGGAGATCGTTACGCTGAAGGCCAAGCTCCTCAAATCCGGATTGTCGATCTCCCAACTGGTCACCACGGCCTGGGCTTCGGCGGCCACGTTCCGCGGATCCGACAAGCGCGGCGGGGCCAACGGCGCGCGCATTCGCCTGGCGCCGCAGAAGGATTGGGAAGTGAACCAGCCGGCCGAGTTGGCGAAGGTTCTGCGGACGCTGGAGGGGATCCAAAAGGAGTTCAACAGCTCGGCGCCGGGCGGGAAGAAGGTGTCGCTTGCGGACCTGATCATTCTCGGGGGCTGCGCAGCCGTCGAGGAGGCGGCGAAGAAGGCGGGACACCCGGTGAAGATCTCTTTCTCGCCGGGGCGCACAGATGCTTCGCAGGAGCAGACCGACGTGCACTCCTTCGCGGTGCTGGAACCGGCCGCGGACGGATTCCGCAACTACGTTCGGAACGGACACCAGGCATCGGGGGAGGAGTTGCTGGTGGACCGGGCGCAACTGCTGACGCTGACGGCCCCGGAGATGGCCGTACTGATCGGGGGCCTGCGCGCGCTGAATGCGAATTTCGGGCAGTCCAAACACGGCGTCTTCACCAACCGGCCGGAGACGTTGACCAACGATTTCTTCGTCAATCTCTTGGACATGCACACGGAGTGGCAGGCCTCCTCTGGCTCTAAGGGCGTGTTTGAGGGGCGCGACCGAGCCACGGGGAAAACCAAGTGGACCGGCACCCGGGTGGACCTGATCTTCGGTTCGAACTCCCAGCTTCGGGCCATCGCGGAAGTCTATGCATCGGACGACGCGAAAGAGGCGTTTGTAAAAGACTTCGCGGCCGCGTGGAGCAAGGTGATGAACCTGGATCGCTACGACCTGGCCTGAGCCCGCGGAAAACGAGCGCTGTCCACTTTCACCTGACGCCGGTTCCGGCTGTGTGGACCGGCAAAACCGAAATTCGCCGCTTTTCACGGCTTGCGAGGAGCGGATCGCACGCCCTGTGATTCTGCGCGTCGCGCAGGCCGGAGAAGCACTGCGAACTCGCCAGAACTCCCGTGGTGGGAAGTTACGGAAGTCTGCCGAACACGGGCCACAAACGGCTATACTTTCATCGTGATCCCTGATTCCTACAAGCCGCGAAGGAAGTTTATGGAATTGGCTGTCTCCGAAGCGAAACGCGCGGGCGACCGGGGTGACTATCCGATTGGCGCGGTCATCACGCGGGTGACCGCCGGGCGCGAAGTGGTGATTGCCAGCGCCGGGAACCGAGTGAAGACTTCGGGCTCCAGCATCAAACACGTGGAACTGGAAACGCTCAAGTATGTGTCCAGCGGATATGGCCGCTATCTGACGGAGTTCGTGCTCTACTCGACCCACGAACCATGCGCCATGTGCGCCGGCGCGTGCGTGTGGGCCCGGATTGGCGCGGTGGTTTACGGCGTCTCCCAGGAAGATATCGCAGCGTTTGGCCGCAAGTGCGGCACGGAAAACTTCAAGTGGCGGGCGTGCCTGATCCCCTGCCAGGTGGTCTTCCAAAAGGGCAATCACTCTATCCCGGTCACGGGAGGCTTTCTCCGCCGGGAATGCCAAAAACTGTTCAGCTACCGGGCTGGGGAGAGATAACCCAGCGCATAAGATTTCCTGCCACCTGCTCGGCCGCACTTCCTGATGTGAAAGTCTGACGGAACCCTGAAGTTTGCCTGGCGCCTGGATGTCGCGTTCTGGAGAGGTACGGTAAACCGGACTCTGCCCGGCAAGCGGGGTCAGGTGCGACGGCGCTGCTCAGTGCGCCGCTCGGCAACCCAGGCGAGGTAGCGGCTGAGCCGGGCGCGATGCTTCCACAGCAGGCGGACAAACTCTCCAGCGCCGGCGTGGTCCGCTTCCGGCCCGAGAAACGTCTCCAAGCGCCAGCGCAAATAGGGACTGGCCCACGGACGCAGCCGGTAGCCCGTGGCCCCAACCCAGTAGAGCCGCAATGCCTCGAGGAGGCGCCTCATTCGATTCGCAAGTGTAGCTAGCCGCAGCGCGGGCGCTACGACGACCCGGAGAGCCGCCGCACCCAGATGCGGCTGGTGGCCGGGCGGCCCAGATGCGCGGGAGATTTCGCCGCGCCCGGCCCGGTCACTTCCAGGGTCATCGTCTCGTCGTACTCGCGCTGGCGGACGCGCAGCCGCGCTCCGGGCCGCAAACCCCTGCCGCCGGCGAAGGCCAGAAATTCCGGGTCGCGCTCCTGCACGCGCAGCACTTCCAGGTGATCGCCCGGCTTCGCCTGGGAGAGCGGAAACGCGCCCTGGCGCTTGCGCAGGCGCTCCAGCCCGCCCATCACCGGCACGCCGTGCGGACAACTGCTGTCGCGCCCGAAGCGTTGCAGCAACAGGTCCATCACCGGATCGGAAATTCCGTGCTCCAGCCGCTCGGCCTCTTCGTGGGCCTTGGACCAGTCGAGACCAATCACGTCGGTGAGAAGTTTTTCCGCCAAACGATGGCGCAGGGCCAGATGTTCGGCGCGGGCCCGGCCGCGCGTGGTCAGCTCGATGCGCCCGTCGCGCCGCACGCGCAATTGCCCGTCGCGGGCCATGCGTTTGAGCGCCGCGGCCACCGCCGGGGGACTCACCTGCAAATCTTCCGCCAGGCGCGCGCTGATGGGAGGAGTTTCCTCCTCCTCGACAATGTTCCAGATTGCCTTCAGGTAATCTTCCTGCGAGACGCTGGTGCGCTGGCGCTGCAACTGACCCCCTGTTGTACTGAGCGGAGCCGAAGGGCAAGCGGGCTCCGCAGGCCCGCCGAATCTCGCCGCGGCCAGCGAAGGCAGGCTGCCCGCTATGGTGAAGCGAACCGGGTGGAAATGCAATTCCCTGGAGGAACTGCGGCAGGGCCGAGGATCGTATGGGCGCCGCCAGCCGCAGGTCCGAAGCAGGAAGGACTGCGCCCGGAGTGGCCCGCGCGACTAACGCTCCGCGCTGCGCCGGGCCGGGGCGGGAGTGCTGTTCTGCATTTCGATGCGCAGGCGCGCGGCCAGCTCGATGACCAGCGCTTCAATCTCATCGCACACGCGGCGGTACACGCCCAACTCGTCTCCGTAGGGATCGGTCACTTCCCAATCCACCACCGGCGTGGGCAGGTTTTCGCGGAATAGCGCCTTGCCGTGGATGCCGGTCATGTTCACGATCATTTCCGCGGCGTGGATGTTGGCTTCGGTAGTGCCCTTGGAGGAGTGGCCGGGCATCAGAATTCCGCGCTCGAGCAGCACCTGGCGGGTGGGATCGGCGATCACACCCAGGGGAGAAATGCCAGCGCTGGAGGCTTCAATCACATCGGAGGCGTGATGCCGCGCCAGGGCTTCCGCCATCTGGCTGCGGCAGGCATTGCCCACGCAGACGAACAGGACTCGCTTCGGCGCCACACGCACTCCCCGGGCGGACACTCGGGCCCGCCCCTACAACATCGCCACGCGTTCCCGGACCAGCTCCAGGAAATACTGATGGACGGCGGGGTCGCTGGTCAACTCCGGATGAAAGGTTGCGGCCAGGAGATTCCCCTGGCGCACCAGCACGGGCTGGCCGCCTTCCTCCGCCAGCACCTCCACGTCGAGGCCCACGCGCTCAATCACGGGCGCGCGGATGAACACCATTTCCAGCGGTTCCTCGCGGCCGGCCATGCAGCCCCAGCGCACTTCGCTCTGCACCTGCCGCCCGTAGCCGTTGCGCAGCACGGTGATGTCCACCAGGCCCAGCGAAGCCTGCGCTGGATTTTTTACCTCGCGCGCCAGCAGGATGGCCCCGGCGCAGGTGCCGAAGATGGCACCGCCGCGCGCCGCAAACCCGCGGAGCGCTTCGAAGAGGCCTTCCTCCTGAAGAATCTTGAGCTGCGTGGTGCTCTCGCCGCCGGGAAGCACGACGGCCTCGACACCCTCCAGGTCCGCCGGCGTGCGTACTTCACGCGTCTCCGCGCCCAGGCCGGTGAGCACGGCCCTGTGGGCCTCAAAATCACCCTGCACTGCCAGAATCCCAACGATCATGACACCTGCCTGTTTTCAAATTCGGCTGCTGATGACTCTCGAGAAGGAGAAATGGGAAAATCGAAAACCGCCCTTGACTCAGGAATCTTGGGCCGAGATCGGGGCCCGCGGGAGTTCGCGTTTCTCGTTTCTCGTTTCTCGTTTCTCGTTTCTCGCCTGCCTCACCATCCGCGCGTTTGCAGCAGTTCCTTCTCATCCAGTTGGCGCACGTCAATGCCGCGCATCGCTTCGCCTAATTCCTCGGACGCTTCCAGCACCGCCTTGGGATCTTTGAAATGGGTGGTAGCTTTGACCACCGCGCGGGCGCGCACATCCGGATCCTCGGATTTGAAAATACCCGAGCCCACAAACACAGCCTCCGCGCCCAGTTGCATCACCAGCGCCGCATCCGCGGGAGTGGCCACGCCGCCGGCCGAAAAATTCGGGACCGGTAACCTGCCGTTTTTGGCGACGTACTCGACCAGATCCACGGGAGCGCCCAGATTTTTGGCTTCGTGCACCAGTTGCTCCTGGCCCACAGTGGTAAGGCGGCGCATGTCGTTCACAATGGCGCGCATGTGCCGCACCGCCTCCACGATGTTGCCGGAGCCGGCCTCGCCCTTGGTGCGAATCATTGCCGCGCCTTCGGCGATGCGCCGCAGCGCCTCTCCCAGGTTGCGCGCGCCGCACACGAAGGGAACTTTGAAGCTGTGCTTCCAGACGTGATGCTCCTCGTCGGCGGGGGTCAGCACTTCGCTCTCGTCGATGAAGTCCACCTCCAGCGCTTCGAGCACCTGGGCTTCGGCAAAATGCCCGATGCGCACCTTGGCCATCACCGGAATGGAAACGGCGCTCATGATCTCGCGGATGATTTTCGGCGCGGCCATGCGCGCCACACCACCCTCCTTGCGGATGTCCGCGGGCACGCGCTCCAGGGCCATGACCGCGCAGGCGCCAGCCTTCTCGGCAATCTCCGCCTGCTTGGCGGTGGTCACGTCCATGATCACGCCGCCCTTGAGCATCTCCGCCAGCCCAACTTTTACCCGCCACGCATTATCGTTCAGCAGACTCATGGTCCCGTCTCCTTGGCTGCTTTCTTTCCGCCTGTGTGCTTCTCTGCGAACTCTGTACCTCTGTGTGATTCGTCTCCCGATCTTCCGGGGTTAGCTGGGCGCCGAGCGCTCAGCCCAGATTCACGCCGTTCACCCGGCGGAACTTTTCCGGGTCCACCACCACAAAGCGCCCACGGGCCCGCGCCAGCACCCGGCCGGCGGCGTCGCGAATCTCGCCCACGTGAAACAGGTTCCTGCCCTCGGCGAGCTCCTGGTGCGCTTCCACGTGGATTTCATCACCCACGCGGACCGGCTTCAGATACTCGACGTTCAATTCCGCGGTCACCGCGCGCACGTCGTAAAAGCGCGAGACTTTGCTGAGCGCCTCATCCAGCACCAGGGCCACGATCCCGCCATGGGCCATTCCCGGGGCACCCTGATAGCGATCCTCCAGGCGGAATGTTCCGATCACCCGGCGGCGCCGGTCGTCGCGCGAAAACTGCAGGTGCATTCCGGCGGCGTTGGCCTCGCCGCAACCGAAGCAAACGTTTGCCGGCTTGCTCTGGACCGCAGCCGCGGATCCGATTTTCACCTGTTCGGCCATTCAGTTTGTTCCTCGCGCCGGAAGGAATGGGTGCCCGGCAATTCCGACCCGGGCGGACAACATGCCACAGTCTCTTTCCGGCAGATCGAAACCTAGACCAGGGCCACGCGGCCTTCCACGCGCCGCCAGCCGCCGCGCTCCCGCTTGCTCATTTCTTCGCGCAACACTTCCGCCAGTACCTCCACGCCCTTGGCAATTTGCCGCTCGTCCGTGCCGGCAAACCCCAGCCGGAAAACGTTGGGCTGTGGCACCTGGCCGTAGAAGTATCTTCCCGGGGCAAAGATTACGCCACGCTCCCGCGCATGAATCAGCAGTTCACTGGCGTCGTAACCGGCCGGCAGGGCCACCCACAGACACATGCCGCCCTCCGGCCGGGTCCATTCCACGCCTTCGGGCATGTGCTTTTCCAGCGCCTTCAGCATGGCCTGGCAACGTGTGGCGTACAAACCGCACATTTTCTTGACGTGGCGATCCAGGCCTCCGCGCCGGGTGAATTCGGCCATGGTGGCCTGGGCCAGTTGGTCGGTATGCAGGTCAGTGGCCTGCTTCACCAGCCGCAAGCGCTCGATCACGCGCTCGGGAGCCACGCACCAGCCCACGCGCAACCCGGGAAAGGCGATCTTGGAAAAACTGTCGGTCTGGATGACCAGGCCGGCGCGGTCCAGCGCGCGCAGGGAGGGCAGCCGCGGGCCGGAAAAACGCAGCCGGGAATAGATTCCATCCTCGACGATGGCCACCTGGTAGCGCGCGGCCAGCTCCAACAACCGGCGGCGGGATTCCAGCGGCATGGTGGCGCCGGTGGGATTCTGGCAGTCGGGAGTTACCAGGATAAACTTGACGCGGTTCTGCCGCAGGGCGGCTTCTACTCCGTCCAGGTCAATCCCCGCGGGAGCGCCGGCTTCCGTGTGTACGGGAACTCCCAGGCAGCGCACCCGCGCGGTGGCAAACACGGTCAGGGATCCGGGATAGGTCGGATCTTCGAGAACCACGGCGTCACCGGGCCGGAGAAACGCCTTGCACACCAGATCCAGGGACTGTTGCACGCCTGCGGTGACCAGCAGTTGCTCGCTGCGCAGCCGGAGCCCTTCCCTTCCCAGCATGGCCAGCAATTCACGTTTCAACGGCTCGTAGCCGTCAGAGGAACCAAGCTGGAGGATTTCCTCTCCCGCGCCTTTCAGCACTGCCTGAGTGCAGGACCGCAACTCCTCGATGGGAAAATGCTCCGCGGAAGGCCGCGCGGCCACAAAGGAAATGGCGCCTCGCGCCGACTCCGGATAGATGCGGCTGAGCGCCTCTTCGCCGCGCTCGTCGGCAAAGAGCGATTCCCAGCGCAGCGAGCCGCCGTTGAAACTCGGCGGCGCCGGGGTGAACGCGCGCGCCGCTTTGCTATTTCCATTGCCGTGTGTTTCGGGGGCAGAGCGGTGTGGCGTGGGCGCGTCGTGGCTGATAAACGTTCCGCGCCCCACATGGCCCTCGATGAACCCTTCGGATTCGAGTTCCGCGTAGGCGTTGGCCACGGTGGTGCGATGCACGCCCAACGAGGTGGCCAGTTCGCGGCTGGCGGGGATGCGGTCTCCCGGCCGCAGCTCCCCAGTGTGCACCATGGCGCGGAGCTGGTCGCGGATCTGGATGTAGAGGGGAACGTGACTTTCGGATTGTACGTGCAGTGGCAGCATTGTCTCCCTCGCGAGACAATCTACAGTAACATTGGCGGCTGAAAAGAGCCAAATTGTCTCTGCTTCCGCGCCCTTGCCTGCGCTCGCGCTCTCGCTGCGCGGTGCCGCCGCGCGGAAAAATTCCCTCCTCTGGAGGGGAACTTTTTCGTCCCGATCGCGTCTTCTCCATCAATGCGTCAGGCTGCGGTGGTAGAGGAGAGCCAGCGGCCGGGAGGGGTACATGTGGCACGGAACTGAGGCCATCGGACAGGACCTGCGTTTCGGCCTGCGGCAATTGCGCAAATCGCTGGGGTTCGCCGCGGTGGCAGTGGCCACGCTGGCGCTGGGCATCGGCGCCAATACGGCGGTCTTCAGCGTGATGAATGCCGTTCTGCTGCGCAACCTGCCGGTGCGCGACCCGCAACAGCTTGTTTATCTGCACACCTCGAGCTTTCCCGGTGGACAGACCGGCTACGGCGACACTTCCATGCGCATGCAGGTGTACGAGGCGCTGCGCAAAGAGCAACGGGTTTTCTCAGACCTGCTGGCCTGGGTGCCGCTCTACACCAGCGGCGGGGTGCCCGCACGGTTCGGCCCGGAACCGGAGGAGATCCGGGCGGACATGGTGAGCGGCAATTACTTTTCGGGGCTCGGGGTGCCCGCGATGCTCGGCCGCACGTTTGACGAGAAAGATGAACAGGCGCACTCCCCACTCGCGGTGCTCAGCCATGCCTACTGGACGCGGCGGTTCGCGCGCGACCCCTCGGTGCTTGGCGGCACGCTGTACCTGAAAGGGGTGCCGTTTACCATCGTGGGCATCGCCCGGCAGGAATTCCAGGGGCTGGATCCGGCCGGGCCGACCGACGTCTGGGTTCCCTTCCAGATCAGCAATGCGGTGAAGCCCTGGGGCGTGTCTCCCGAGAACCAATCGGCGCTATACGGCTCGCGGTGGTGGTTTCTGCTGACCGCCGGACGGCTGCAACCCGGAGTGAATCAGAAGCAGGCGCTGGCCTATCTGAATCCGATCTTCCAGCGCGCCGCCGCGGAGGGGCTGACTCCGGAGGATCTCGGGCGGATGGAAAAACCGCCGGTGCTTTCGTTCAGCGATACGCGGGGGATGACCGGCACCCGGGAGACGTATGAGCAGCCACTCGAAATCCTGATGGGCATGGTGCTGCTGGTGCTGGCGATTGCCTGCGGAAACATCGGCATGCTGCTGGCGGCGCGAAATGCCGCGCGGCAGCGGGAGTTCAGCCTGCGCATGGCGCTGGGTGGGAGCCGGATGCGGCTCTTCCGGCAGTTGCTTGCGGAGAGCGCGCTGCTGGTGGCCGGAGGCGCGGCGCTGGGCTGGCTGTTTGCGGTTTGGGCCACCGGGGCGCTGGCGCGGTGGTCGCTGCTGGAACGCAGCCTGGCACCGGACGCGCAGGTCCTGGGGTTCACGCTGGCAATCGGCGCGCTGGTGGGAATTCTGTTCGGGCTGGCGCCGCTACGTGGAGCGATGAGCGGCGGGGCGGAACTCTCCCTGCGGACCGCGAACGCCAGTTCCTTTCAGGACCGGCGGAGCCATCGTGCCGGCAGCATCTTGATCCCGCTGCAAATGGCCATGTGCCTGGTGCTGCTGGTGGGGGCGGGGTTGCTGGTGGGCTCGCTGCGCAACTTGCAGAATCAGGACTTGGGACTAAAAAGCTCGGGCCTGCTGGTGTTCGGGCTGACGCCGCAGCAATACATTCACAACGACGCAGAGGCACTGCATTTCTACCAATCGCTGGTGGAGCGGATGCGCGCGCTGCCCGGAGTGGAATCAGCCACGTTGATGCGCCAGCGGCTGGGCGCAGGCTGGAGCAGCAACACGAGCGCATTCGTGGACGGGCAGAGGCCGAAGGTCAGCGGCCGGTCCGGCATGCGCTGGAACGCCGTGGGTCCGGATTATTTCCGGGTGCTGCGGATTCCACTGCTGCTGGGCCGGGACATTTCGGACGCCGATACGGCCGGGGCGCCCGCGGTGGTGGTGGTCAATCAGACCTTTGCCAACCGCTACCTCCCCGGGACCAGCGCCGTGGGCCACTTGGTGGCCTTCGATAACATTCCGAATTCGACGCAGTACACCATCGTGGGCGTGGCCGCGGACAGCAAGTACACGGACGTGCGGGAAGACCACATGCCCATGGCCTACTTTCCGTACACGCAAGTGAAGTCCAACCTTTCGATGACCGTGGAGTTGCGCACCGCGGGAAATCCGCAGGCCTTCTGGCCCGAAGTGCGGCGCGCGTTGCAAGGGATGGGGCCGGACCTGGCGTTGCTGGACCCGATGACCCAGGAGGAGCAGTTCTCCAAATCGCTGGCCGGGGACCGCCTGTTCGCACGGCTGGCCGCGTTTTTCGGAGGACTGGCGGCGGTGCTGGTGGCCACGGGCCTATATGGAACGTTGGCCTACAAGGTGGTGCGCAGAACGGCGGAAATCGGGGTGCGCATGGCGCTGGGCGCGCAGCAGAGCCAGGTGCTGTGGATGGTGCTGCGCGAGAGCCTGGTTTTCTTGCTCATTGGGGTGATCCTGGGAATTCCCGCGGCGGTGGGGGTGGGCCGGCTGCTGAAAGCCTCGCTGTTTGGGATGGAGGCGGATGACCCGGTCACGTTCGTGGCGGCGATCTTGGGCATCGCGCTGGTGGCGCTGGCGGCCAGTTTTGTGCCCGCGCGGCGGGCCTCCGCCGTGGATCCGATGCAGGCCCTGCGCGCGGAGTGAGCCGTTCCCGCGCCGGCGTTACCTGCTAAGCGGACTTGGGGACTTCTCCCATTTTCTTCATACGCGCCTGGAGCTTTTCGCGCAGCGGCTGGGGAGTATTGCGATTGAAGGCTACCAGATACCACAGCGGCTGGGAGCGGTCTTTGCACAACCGGGTGAGCGTGCCGGCGTCGGCATTGGGATGCCGCGCGACGTTTTCGCGAATCGCGGCGTAGGGATGCTTCGCGAGCCGCCCCAGCGTTTTCGAGGAAGTTTTCGGATGCTCGCTGATCAGGCGCAGCAGGTAGAAGTCTTCGGGCGGCGCCTGCCGGGCCATCATATCCAGGGTCTCGGCGCTGGTGGCGGCGTTCAACACCACGCCCACTTTCATGTCCCATCCGGGATTGATGGCGCCCAGTTCCTTGGTACGCGCATGAATCAGCGACTCGACGGCGCGGCGTTCCGCCATCATCCGGCTGGCGGGGAGCGTGCTTTTCTCGATGGAGTCCAACACCCGCAAGAGGTGCTGCCGTTCGCCGAACACAATCTGTGATGTGCGTGGTACGCGGCCGTCCTGCGGCATGCGCACCAAGTCTGCGCGCCTCATAACTCTCCCCCCAGTGAGCCGTTTGGGCCGGCCCGGATCGAAAAGGCGCTGAGTGTCTATCGAGAAGGTTGGCTGGGACACCAGTGCCAACTCAATTATGGAGAGGCATCGGGAAAGCGACAAGCGACAGGGGCGAATTGCGTTCCTTTCCGGCAACACTGCGGCGCGCGGGGCCGCGGGAACCCGAGCAGCGGCCGGCTGGAGCGGCTAGAATGTGGGAATGAGCGCATTTGAGGAACACCGCGAAGAACTGGAACATTACGAGCAGATGATGGGACGCCACCGCGGCCGGCTGGCCGTGGCCCTGGACCTGGTGACCAACGCGCTGGTGCTGGCCGGGCAGCACACGGTGTACTGTCACAGCGCCGCCGACCCCCGCCAGCCGATGCGGGATATCGCGCTGGTCGGCGGTGAACTGGAGAAGGCGAAGCAGTTGATCCAGAGCGTAATGGAAGACCTGAGGAGTGGTAGCGGTGCCGGGAAGAGTTAAGGCTGCTGCGCGGAAGATACGGCGCGGAAGCTGCCGGGCCAATTTCCAGCGCCGGGGGGTCTTACCCCTCATTCTTGGAGCGGTCAGGCTCCTTCGGACGGTTGGAAACGGTGGCTGAGCTATCGCTTGCGGTGAGAGAACGAACTGGGTCCGACCGGAAGTAGAAGTGGCCGGGGATGGCGCCGTCGTCTCAGCGTCTCACCGCGTCTCATGCTGAGACATCTCAACTGTATCAAAGTGAGACAAGCAGGACCCGGCGAATCTCGTACAGCCCTCAAGTTTTACTAAGTCAATGCCGATGCATGATTTAGACTACCGCTCCGCTTCCAGCCCAAGCGGCACGATAGATGCACAGGATTTCCACAGTTGGATGTTTTCCTTGGGGGTTGAGATGAAAACGACATGTAAGGAAGTGGTGCGGAGGCTTCCGGAGTACATCGAGGGTGGGCTGGACGCGAAGCAGTTCCGGCAGTTGAGCGCGCATGTGCGCTCCTGCAAGCATTGTGGAATCGTTTCCAACTCGGTGCGCGACACTATGAAGATTTATGCGGACCGCCGGTTGCTGGAAATGGAACCTGGGCTGATGCAGAGCATTCCGGTGATCCCGCACATCGGAAAGTAAACGGTTTCTTTTCTCCTGACGCAGGATTGCGCTCACCGCAGGGGCGCAATCCTGCGTTTCTATTTTCCGGCCTCACCCGCCTGGACCACCCTCTATGACGGCGTCGGCTCTGTCAAGAGACACCTCGGGTTGACGAGCTTTGCGTGGCTCGTTCCCTTCCTACTTAAAAGAATCTTTTTCTTTCCTTCGACCAAGGCTCGCTCTTGAATCCA
>Ga0335085_10004870_pt1 | contig 21934 bp, 17 predicted proteins | sample Lox_Sample_45_FD_206712 | JGI IMG/M metagenome (GOLD analysis project Ga0335085, IMG submission 206712) | Soil microbial communities from Loxahatchee National Wildlife Refuge, Florida, United States - Lox_Sample_4.5 | ecosystem: Environmental > Terrestrial > Soil > Wetlands | place: USA...
CGCTGGCTTGCTCGGCGAGCCCGGAATCGGTCTATCCCGGCGACCCGGTCACGGTCACAGCGACGGCGGGTGGTCTGAACCCGAAGGACAACGTGGTCTATAGCTGGTCAGGGACTGGCGCGATGGGCAAGGGAGCCACGGCCACGGTGGCCACTGGATCGCTGGCGCCCGGCCAGTACAGCATTCAGGCCACGGTGAAGGAAGGCAAGGCCGGCAAAGAAGGAATGAAGCCCTGGGAGACGGCCACATGCACGGCAGGTCTTACTGTGAAGGCCTTCGAGCCGCCGACGCTGAGCTGCTCGGCGAATCCCAGCACCATCAAGCCAGGCGAAACCAGCACCATTACTTCAGTGGGCGTGAGCCCGCAGAACCGTCCGCTGACGTATAGCTATACGGCTTCGGCAGGCACGGTAACGGGCAGCGGCACTACCGCGACGTACTCCTCGGCGGGCGCTCCGACAGGCGAGGTGGGGGTCACTTGCAACGTCTCGGATGATAAGGGTCAGACGGCAACGGCCAGCACATCGGTAACGATCGTAGCGCCGCCTGCTCCTCCGCAGCCGCACACGCAGGCGCTCTGCTCCATCAGCTTTGCTACCGACAAGGCGCGGCCGACGCGCGTGGACAACGAAGCCAAGGCTTGCCTGGACCAGGTTGCTCTGGATCTGAAACAGCAGGCTGACGCCAAGGCGGTCATTGTTGGCGAGCAGAACTCTGAGGAAGTCGCGAAGGAGGCCAAGCAGGAGAAGTACGCCGCCAAGCACAAACACGCCATGGTGGAGATGTACTCTGCGCAGCGTGCCGTGAACGCCAAGGACTACCTGGTGACGGAGCAGGGTATCGACGCTTCGCGCATCAGTGTCGCGACGGGCACAACCGATACACAGACGGCGGAGGATTACCTGGTGCCTTCAGGAGCGATGTTCAGCTCCGATGTGTCTGGGACGACTCCGGTGGACGAGATGATGGTGAAGCCGCAGGCACGCAAGCCATTGCCGGAGAAGCATCACAAGGCGGCTATGGCGCCAAAGCAATAAGCTGAGCGACTTACTCTGGCCGGTCAGTAATTCTACTGAGCCCTGCATGAACAATGGAGGGCTCAGGGGAATCAAATCCATCACGTATCTTCCAGCAGCGATTTGAGGCTGGCCGGTTCCTGCCGGCCGGCCTTAAATTTTAGTTCCCGGAAAAGCGCCCGGTTGGATATGCCGGGCCGGGAGTCCAGTCACAGACACCGCCGAGGAGACCCCCAAAGCGCAGGCAATCGGTTGGGCTGTGGGAGTTTTAGCACAGCGTGTGCCAAGGGATGGACACTGCCTTGCCCAGGCACTGGCTGCCACCGGTATGCTGCGCCGGCGGGGCATCGAGAGAACCGTTAGCTTTGGAGCTCACGAAGGTGAGACGGTTGACTGCGATTCCACCGGACGGGCAGTCATGATCCTGCTCCGTGGGTTGGATGTCGGCTTTTTTCTCCTCCGTTTGGCTTAATGTGCATGATCGTAATGTGCATGATGAGGTTTTAGTTTTCCATGCTGCTCCACCAATTGAAGCTTTTCTTTCGCCAGTTGCCCGCGGGTCGTCGCGCCCTCAGGCTCATCTGGAGGGCTGCGGGGTGGTGGATCGTGGCTTGGGGTGTTTTGCTGGTAGCCCAGGGTCTGATTCCCGCCGCTCTGGCGCTTCTTCTCAGGGCCTTGTTCAACCGCCTTGTGGCCGCGCCGGAGTGGGCATCCATTGCGCCTCCAGCCATGGGGATCGCAGGCCTGTGGATGCTGGGGCAACTGTTGTCCAGTTCTCTTTCCTGGGTCAGGGCGGTACAAGCCGAGCGCGTGCAGGACGAGGTCCATCGCCTTATCCACATCCAGGCTCTTCGCCTCGATGTGGCCTTCTATGACCATCCCGAATCCTACGACCAGTTGTATCGCGCTCAGGTCGAAGCCATCTCCCAGCCGCTGGCGCTGCTCGAGAGCCTCGGGTCGCTGGTCCAGAATGGATTGGGATTCCTCGTGTTGGCAGGCATCCTCTGGAAGTATGCCGGGTGGCTTCCCTTATTGCTGGTTATCACTGGGTTCCCCGGCCTGCTGCTGGTAGCGCGCCACATCCTGCGCAAGCATCGCTGGCAGTTGGAACATACGCTTGAGGAGCGCAAAGCCGGCTATCTCGATTGGTTGATTACCGATCGCAGTTCAGCGGCCGAGCTGCGGCTTTTCGATCTCGGAACCCACCACCGCAACGCCTTCGAGAGTCTGCGGGAGAGCCTGAGGGAAGGAAAGTTGCGCCTGGAAAGGCAGGGCGCGCTCGTTGAGCTTGGGGCTGGAGCGCTGGCATGGGCGGGCAGTCTCGCTGGCCTGGGATGGATGCTGCACCGCGCCCTGATCGGAAAGGCCGGGGTGGGCGACCTGGTGCTCTGCCTCCAGGCCTTTCAGCAATCGCAGTCCTCCCTTCGGTCCATTCTCGACGGGGCAGGAAAAATCTATCGTAGTCTTCTCTTCGTCGAAAATCTTGAGCAGTTTCTTGGATTGGATCCGCAAATCCTTGCCGGTCCTGTCCAGGACACCGGGTTTCCTGTGAAGGATTCCATTCGCTTCGAGAATGTGACCTTTACCTATCCCGGAGGCTGCCACCGCGCTCTGGACGGCTTCAACATGGAGATACCCCAGAGCAAAGTGGTGGCATTGGTGGGCCACAATGGAGCGGGAAAAAGCACCCTCATCAAGCTGCTCTGCCGTTTCTACGACCCAGACGGCGGCCGGATTCTATTGGATGGCGTGGACCTGAGAGCATTCGACCCGTCTGCACTGCGCAAAAAGATTACCGTCTTGTTTCAGGAGCCTGTTCGTTATCACGCCACGGTTCGGGAGAATATTGGGTTCGGGGATCTGGAGAGATTCTTTGATCTGTCTCGTGTGCGGCAGGCCGCTGCGGATGCCGGCGCCTTCGAGCCTGTCGAGCGTTTGCCGGCAGGGTTTGAATCGCTTCTGGGCAAGTGGTTTGGAGGCGAGGAGTTGAGCGTTGGTGAGTGGCAGCGGATCGCCCTCGCCAGGGCCTTTTTTCGCCAGGCCTCGCTGGTCATTCTGGACGAACCGACCAGCGCCATGGACTCCTGGGCGGAACAGGACTGGCTCAACCGGTTCCGCACCCTTGTCGAAGGCAAGACGGCGCTGATGATTACCCACCGCTTCACCACCGCCATGCACGCTGACATCATTCACGTCCTCGACAAAGGCCGCGTGGTGGAATCCGGGACCCATGCGGAGCTCGTGGCCCGAGGCGGAGCCTATGCCCGCTCATGGGCTGCCCAGATGCGGGAAATTGCCGCGGGAGGTTGAAAGCATGACTGAAACCTCCAGGCTGCCGGCCTTCAGTCCCGCTGTCTGCCTGATGATTGCCGCCTCCGTCGTGCGCGGCAGGAACGAGCGCCTCACAACGATTGCACGGGCAAGAGGGTGAGGTCGTCGACCAGGCCGACTTCTTTTTGCACAAAAGGCTCGCCGTAGCGGACGCCTGCGAGCAAGCCGTAGTGGCGCGCTTCCGCGAAGGTGCGCTCGCGAATCTCCTCTTCGGGAACAAAGAGGCCGCTGCCTGAGGATTGGTTGGCGTACTGCGAGCGATAGGCCATGAGCGCCAGATGGCGCTGTTCGATAAAGGGCGTGATGTCGACGATAAAGCTGGGGCGCACGTCGGCATAGAGGCTGGCGTAAACGATTTTGAAGGGGCGATGCGGCTCCCCGCTCGTTGAAACGCCAATCGCTTCCTGGGGGCCCCGGATCTCCGTGTAGGTTTCGATTTTCCTCAAGCCGGAGAGGAAGCAGGCATCGTAACCGAGCGTCGCGACAATCGCATGGTCGGGATGCCGCGCCTGCCAGTAAGGAAGGATCACGACGCGAGGGCGCAGTTGGCGGAGGACGCGTACAATGGCGACGCGGTTTTCGAGGGTATTTTCGACTGCTCCGTCGGGGAGCGTGAGCGCCTGGCGCCAGCCTGCGCCGAGGATGCGAGCGGCTTCCGCTGCTTCGCGGGCGCGCTCATCGGCAGTGCCGCGGGTTCCGGCTTCACCCTGAGTCAGGTCGAGAATAGCGGTGCGCAAACCGCGTGCAGCCATGCGCAACAGCGTTCCACCGCAGGTCTGTTCCACGTCGTCGCGGTGTGCTGCGATGGCCAGAACATCGGCTCGGTAGTCGGCTGCCTCAGCGGGCATTGGGATCAGTAGACTGTGTTGTCGGCGTCGGTGGCGGCGTCCATGTAGGCCACGTCGTAGGCCGTACCGGTCACCGTTACGTATTGATTGTCGATCGACGAGCCGTCGACCGTGGAGTAAATGTACACCTGCCCGCCTTCGGCTGTGTAGATCTTGTGCAGGCCGCTAACGGCGGCAATGCCGGTGGCGTTGCCGATGTATGGCTCCAGCAATACAACCTTGTTCGTGGAGGTGTTGTACATGGTCAGGCAGCCATAGCCGCCGGCGGCACTGGTCGCGTAGCGCACGCCCGTAGTACAGCCGGTCATGGCGATCCACAAGGTGTTGTCGTCGGCCTCGACGATCCGGCTGATGGCGCCAGGCGTACCGTCGCTGATGGAGACAGGGCTTCCCGCTGTGTTGTTGCTCAGATTGACTACGGTAAGATTGCCGCCATAGAGAGTCTGGCCGTTGACCGTCTGCGATGCCTGGCCCACCACGTACATGGTTGAGGAATCAACCAGAGCGTTGCTCGCGCCGCCGGGGATGGGAATGCTGTCCATGACAGACGCGCCATTTCCTGTGCACGACGAATCGCTGCTGCTGTTGCAGGGCAGAAGCCCAGACGACTGCCCCGGAAGAAAGATGAGCGGAGCAATCGTGACCGGAGTATAGGACGCGGTCGTGCCCCCGCACTCGGGACCGCAACTCAGGATATAAGCCGTGCCGCCATCCGATGAGAAGACGGCCTTGACCGGATGATCGAAGGTCAGCGGAGCGCCGTAGTAGTTGCCTGTTGAATCGATTGAGTCGGGGCTCTGCATTTGAAACAGGCACCAGGCAGGGGCGTTCTGCGGTTCGCAGTCCACGGCGGCTTTGGGCCAGCTGGAGGAACCATTGGAATAGCTCAAAGTCTCGGCAGATGTAAGCTGGCGCGGATAGTAAACGTAATTGGAGTGTTCGACGAAAGCCAACGCTACGGTGCCTTCAGGATTCAAGCTCACGCGGTAGATGTTGGAAAGGGAAAGAGGGTAAGACAGGCCGGCGACCCGGTTCTCGGCAGTGAGGGCATGATCCTGCTGGCTGGCGGCAAAGACGTAGTCCTTATTGCGGGTAATAAAAATACTGGACGACAGGCCGTTCAGTCCGCTGACGCTGCCCGTGGCCTTCTCTGAGGCATAGCTGACCAACGTGAAGCTGCCATCGCCGTAACCGTAGACGGCGCCAAACTGCTCCTCGGGCATGTTCTGGATACTGATGGGCAATGCGCCGCCAAAGCCGGAGATGGAAAACGTGGCCGGCGTGCCGTTGTAGCCGCTGCGCCGGTCATAATAGGCGTCGACGATCTGCAGCGCTCCCTTGGAGTAGCTGCTGGGATTCTGGATCGCGATTAAGACGCGGTTGACCAGCCCGCTGGGTGGAAGCGAACGGTTGTCAAAATAGGACGTTTTGCCACAGCCGGCCAGCGCAATGGCGACCGCCAATGCTGCACTGGCGCTGATCCAAAAACTTCTCTTCTTCAAAATTCCAACCCTCGGTTGATAGCGCGGTGCGACCCGCAGCGTGTGCAAATTGATGGCAATTTGACCCTGCCCGCAGGCGTAGAACCTGCAGTCTGGAACTTGATTCCGCCGTACAGCGTGTTTCAAAAATCGCGAAGGTCGAACTCAACACAGATGGAGCCCGGCAGCAAGCCGGATTCCGAAAACTTCGCGGGCCGCGAATGCTAATTTGAAACACGCTCTAAGTTATGACTCCCGAAGTATAACAAAGCGACCCTATCCTTCGGTGCCGGGCCGAAGGGGCTGGTGCCCCCTGCGGCCGCCGTTAGTGGATACAACCCTGCTGGCTATGCTGTAGCATGACAACAGAATGACTCGATTTGCCGAGATCTTTGCCGACCGCCCCGTGCTCGCCGACGGCGCCATGGGCACCGTGCTCTACGCACGCGGCGTGTTTATCAACCGCTGCTATGAAGAGTTGAACCTCTCGGACCCCAATCTGATTCTTTCTGTGCATGAGGAATATCTGCAGGCGGGCGCGGAGGTTCTTGAAACCAACACTTTTGGTGCCAACCGCTTTCGCCTGGCGCGGCACGGGTTGAGCGGAAAGGTTGCTGAGATCAACGCCGCCGGGGTGCGCCTGGCGCGGCAGGCCGTCGAGCGCCTGAAGGAAAAGCAGGCGGCCAATCAGGAAATTGCCGCGTGGGTGGCCGGCGCAGTGGGGCCGCTGGGCGTACGGCTGGAGCCACTGGGCAAAACAGGCCTGGACGAGGCCCGCGCTGCCTTTGCCGAGCAGATCGGCGTCCTGTCCGCGAATGGCCCTGCAAATGGCGTCGATCTGCTGATTATTGAGACCATGCCGGCGTTGAACGAGGCCCGCGTAGCGCTGGAGGCCGCGAAGGCCGTGGCGCCGCATCTTCCCGTGCTGGTGATGGTGACGGTGGACGATGAGAGCGAGTGCCTGGACGGGTCTTCGCCGGCGCATGCGGCGGCAATGCTGGCCGAGTGGGGCGCGGATGCCGTCGGAGTGAACTGCTCTACCGGGCCGGCAACTGTGCTCACGGCCATCGAAGCTATGCGCGCGGCTACCACGCTGCCGCTCGCCGGGATGCCCAACGCCGGCGTGCCGCGGTCGGTCGAAGGCCGGAATATCTACTTGTGCTCGCCCGAGTACATGGCCAGCTTCGCGCGCAAGGCAATCGCCGCGGGCGTGCAAATTGTGGGTGGGTGCTGCGGCACCACGCCGAATCACATTCGCGCCATGCGCGCGGCCATACGAGCCATGGATGAGCAGCCCCACGTGGAGGTATCGGGCGTCGCCCCCGCGATCAGTAAAGAGACCCCACCGGCGCCGTTGGCCGAGCGTTCGCGCCTTGGCTCGTTGCTCGCGGATGGCAAATTTATCACCATGGCGGAGTTCGTGCCGCCGCGAGGCATCGATTGCTCGAACGAGATCGAGGGCGCCAAATTGATGGCCCGGCTGGGCGTCGACGCCATCGACGTGTACGATGCGGCGCAGGCCTCGGCGCGCATGAGCGGACAGAGCCTCGCGATCCAGATTCAGCAGCACACGGGGATGGAGACAATCCTGCATTACACTTGCCGCGACCGAAATATTCTCTCCATCCAGTCGGATTTGCTGGGGGCTTCGTCGATCGGATTGCGCAATATTCTGTGCGTCACCGGCGACCCGCCCAAGCAGGGAAACTATCCTGACGCGTCTGCTGTCTTTGACGTCGATTCCATCGGGTTGGTCAACATTGTGCAGCGGTTGAATCGGGGTCTCGACATTGGCGCTAACTCTGTTGGGGCAAGCACGAACTTTACCATTGGCGTGGCGGCCAATCCCGGAATGCCCGACATCGAACACGAGTTGCGGAGGTTTGCCTACAAGGTGGAGGCGGGTGCGGAGTACGCCATCACGCAGGCGGTCTTCGACCTGCGCCTGCTCGAGGAGTTCCTGGAGCGGATCAAGGACCATCGCATTCCCGTGATCGCAGGCATCTGGCCGCTGATCAGCCTGCGCAACGCGGAGTATATGAAGAACGACCTGCGCATCTCTATGCCCGAAGAGATCATGCTGCGCATGGCGCAGGCGGATACCCCCGAGGCCGCGCGGGCAGAGGGAATCAGGATCGCCCAGGAGATGCTGAAGGCGGTGCGGCCCTATGTGCAGGGCGTGCAGGTGAGCGCGCCCTTCGGCAACTTCGAGGCTGCGGCCGAGGTCATCGCCAGCGCGCTGCCCGAGGGAAATCCCAGCACGGAGTAAATGCCATGCCGTCGTTTGAAGAATCGCTCAAGAAACTCGAAGCCATCGTCGACCAACTGGAAAAAGGCGATCTGGCTCTCGAAGATTCGCTGAAGCTCTTCGAGGAGGGCGTGGGACTGTCGGTCGCCTGCAAACAGGAACTCGATGCCGCCGAAGGTAAAGTGCAGATGCTGGTGAAGCAACACGACGGTTCATTAAAACCGGAGCCGTTTCTGACGGAAAAACAACTCTAAGTCCGCTCCCCGTTCCGAACAGTTTTCGTTGTTTGCCACGCCTTTCTGTGCGTACCAAGCTGCGCAGCGAGCTGAAGCAGGGGCCCGTCGCAGCCGCGCGCTGCAGCCAGTTGCATGCCGCCGTGGGGGCAGGGAATCGCAATTGTCGGCGTGCCCGCCAGGCTGAACGGCGCGGTGTAGCGCAATAGGCGCCGGCGCGTCTGGCTGTGATCCGCGCCGGCTTCAAGACGCGCCACGGGTGCGCAAGGCAGCAGAATGAGTTCGTGCGCGGCGAAAAGTTCATCCATGCGCGCGCGAAATTCTGCATGGCGCTGGCGCAGCGCGGCAACTTCATCAGGCGTGAGACTTGCGCCCCACCTCAGGCGATCCCGGATGGCAGGTTCAAAGTGATCAAAGTTGCCGGCGTGTATCCGCGCCGCCTCCGACGCCTGAAGCGGTGCGAAGATCTCGACCGATTCCGCCCACCAAGGAACATCGATGGAATCTGCCGCGAGACCAAGTGCCTCGAGCTCGCGAATTGCTCCGCGAAAACTCTCCGCGACATCCGGGTCGCAATCGTAGAGAAAACTCTCCGCCGCGAATGCGAACCTTGCGAACCGCGTGCTCGTCGCGCTCCCGTTCCCGTCAAATGGAGCGGCCAGCAGCGGCGCGTCTTCAAGATCGCGGAAGAGCCAGCCCATGGTGTCGAAGGATTCGGCAAGATGCGCGGCTCCCCGCCAATCGCCGCGGCCCAGCGTGGCACGATAACCGGCCAGGCCGCAAAGCGCCGCAGGCACGCGGACCGAACCGCCCGTATCGGTTCCGATGGCGGCAACCGCTGAACCCTCCATCACGCTGGCCGCCCCGCCGCTCGTCGAGCCGCCGGTCAAAGCGCCAGGGTTCCCCGGTTGCACACAGTCGCCAAACTCGGGATTCTCGCCGGTGATTCCATAAGCCAGCGGATGAAGATGGGTCTTGCCCACGATGACGGCTCCGGCAGCGCGCAATTGCTCCGCGAGCCAGGAGTCGCGCGCAGCCATCCCGTGCAAATCGCGATAGAAACACACGCCGCACGTAGTGGGAGCGCCGGCCAGGTCAAAGCAATCCTTCACCGAAACGGGCAGGCCCCACAGCGCGGATCGCCCATCGCCCCAGGCGCCGCCCCCATGTGCCGATTCGCTGCGCGGCATCGTCTCTGCGCGAGCCGCCTCCCCGCGGGTCCAGTCCGCATCCTGCCAAAGGTAGGTGTTGCGGCCGGCATTTCCATTGGCGCGGGAGAGCGCCAGTTCGGCCAGACCAGACGGGCTCATGCTCCCTTCGGCAAGCGCACGGCGGAGGGAGCGGATGGTCCACGAAGGGTTAGCCATATTGAAATTGTAGAGAAGATTTGCGGGGAGTAAGGTTCAGCGTATGCTGCACGCCGTGCACGCAGCCAGGCGTCTGGTGCATCTACCCGCGCAGTTTGTTGAGCAGATCCTGTGGATGAACTGGCTTGGCCAGAATGTCGAACTCGTGGCCGTCTCTCCGCGCCTTTTCCAGAAGATCGGCCGTTGCGGCCTGGCCGGAAAAAAGGAGAATCCTGATCTCCGGCAGTGAGGCGCGAATGCGGATGGCCGTATCAATTCCGTTCAGGTCGGCCATAATCACGTCGGAGATGAGCATGTCCGGCCGAAAAGCAGACGCAAGCTCGAGGGCCTTCTCGCCGGAATACACAGCGCGAGCTTCAAAGCCGCTCTGGTTCAGGATCATGGCGAGCGTATCAGCGATCACTCGCTCGTCATCGGCTACCAGAACCTTCGGCTTGGTACTGTTTGGCATACTTTTTGGGTACCCAGGGGCGGGGAATTTAAGGAAACGATCAAAACATCGCACGGTGAGCCTCGGCAAATCGCCGCCTTACCGCACTTTCCCTTGCCTACAACAGATAGTACGCTAACCTAGTGTAATTCGTCGCTCGGCTCCAGGAAAAGAATCACAAACAGAGAGTGGCAAAGCCACAAAAGCGGGCCGGCTTGTCGCGAGTGTAATTCATCCAAAATCAAACGACTGAACATATACTGGCAACAACTGGCCGCAACAAACCAGGGCTACCCCAACCGGAGAACCGAAGATGCAGGAAACGGTCACCCAGAAATCGACTCTGGACGCGCCACCCGCGAACAACGCAATCATTCGCGCCGAAAAGATCGAGAAGTACTATGCGCAGCCGAGTCAAAATCGCATCCAGGTCATCTCGGCGACCGACCTGAGCATCGTGCCGGGAGAGATTCTTGCCTTGCTCGGGCCCTCGGGTTCAGGCAAATCCACCATGCTGCGCATGTTGACCGGTCTCTCCACTCCCTCGGCCGGCAAGGTGTTTTGGCACGGCACGCCGATCGCCGAGGCAGAAATCAATGTGTCTATCGTCTTTCAGAGCTTTGCGCTTTTTCCCTGGCTCACGGTCCTCGAAAATGTTGAGGCGCCATTGCAGGCGCGCGGCGTGGCGCAGGCCGAGCGCCGCGAGCGCAGCTTGAAGATGCTGGACATGGTCGGCCTGGACGGATTTGAATCTGCCTATCCCAAGGAACTCTCCGGCGGCATGAGGCAGCGTGTAGGCTTTGCCCGCGCACTGGTGGTTGAACCCGAAGTCCTCTTCATGGACGAGCCCTTCTCCGCGCTTGACGTGCTGACCGCCGAGAACCTGCGTAGTGAGCTGTTGGAGCTGTGGGCCAAAAAAACCATGCCCACGCAAGCCGTCTTTATCGTTACGCACAATATTGAAGAAGCCGTGCTGCTGGCCGACCGCATCGTTGTGCTGGGGCGCAACCCAGGTCACATCCGCACGGACTTCCAGGTGCAATTGCCGCAACCCCGCGACCGCAAATCGGAGCCCTTCACGCAACTGGTGGACTACATCTACAAGGTGCTTACGCGGCCCGACGCAGAGCCTGCCGCCGCGCCCGATCAACAGGGAGGACCGCGCGTGCGCGATCAGCGCCAGATGCGCTACCAGATGCTGCCCCACGCCCGGCCCGGCGGCATCGCCGGCTTGCTCGAATTGCTCCTCGATAAGGGTGGACGCGACGACATCTACCGCTTGGCCGACGATCTGGCCTTCGAAATTGACGATCTGCTGCCCATCGTCGATGCGGCGCAACTGCTGGGCTTTCTCACCATTGAGGAGGGCGATGCGGCCATCACGCCCAGCGGCGAGGAGTTCGCCAACTCTGAGATCCTGCGCCAGAAGGAGCTCTTCCGCGACGCGGCCGTTGAGAATGTACTGCTCCTGCGTCAAATCCGCCGCGCCCTTGAGGCGAAAAGCGATCACTCCGTGCCCGAAGACTTTTTCCTCGACATGCTCGATGAGCAGTTCAGCGAGGATGAGACCCGGCGCCAGGTGGAAACCGCGGTGAACTGGGGCCGCTACGCGGAACTGTTCGACTTTGATGCCGCGCGCCGGCGCTTCGTCATGCCTGACGCGCTCGAAGAAGAGATTGCTGGCGGCGAGGAAGACAAGTGAAGATCCAGCATCCACTGGCGCGATCCCTCGTCACCGTCCGCAGTTGGCCGTTTGTCGTCGATCTGGGAGTGGCGGCCTGCGCTCTGGCCATCTTCTTTGCCGTTGTCAGCACGGGCGTGTATTGGTTTGAAAAGCCCGTCCCTGTAGTGCCCATTTCCAGCTCCATCGGCGCGCTGCCGGTCTATGCCTTTTACTCCATCGTGCGCATGGCCATCGCGTACATGATCAGCCTGGCCTTCGCCATCACCTACGGCTACCTGGCCGCATACAATCCGCGCATTGAGCCGTTGATGGTGGCCGTGCTTGACATCCTGCAATCCATTCCCGTTCTCAGTTTTTTGCCGCCGGTCGTTCTGGCCATGGTGTCCCTCATCCCCGGCCATCAGCTCGGCATTGAGATGGGTGTCATTCTGCTCATCTTTACTGGGCAGGTGTGGAACCTTGCCTTCAGCTTTTATTCCTCGCTCAAAACCATCCCCAAAGAGATGGTGGAGGCCGCGCGCATCTACCGCTACTCCGGCTGGCAGCGTTTCTGGCAGCTTGAACTACCGTTCTCCACCATCGGCCTCGTGTGGAACTCCATCGTCTCCGTGGCCGGCGGTTGGTTTGCCCTCATCTTCTGCGAGACCTTCACCATGGGCGATCGCAACTTCCAGTTGCCCGGCCTGGGCAGCTACATTCAGACCGCAACCTACACCGGTGACGTCCATGCGCTGCTGGCGGGGATTGCTACAGTGATTCTGATCGTTGTCGCAATCGATCAGCTTGTGTGGCGTCCACTGATCGCGTGGAGCGACAAATTCAAATTCGAGCAGGTCGAATCCGCTGAGCAGGTCACCTCTCCGATCCTTGAACTTCTGCGCCGCTCAAGAATATGGACGACCCTCCCCGGCCGCGTCTGGAGCCGTGTCGAAGAGCCTGTCTATCTCCGCATGGCGCAAACCAAAGAGTGCCGTGTGGTGAGGCCCCTGGACGAGAAGCAGTCGGGGAAAATATCTCCGGCGCAGTGGACGCTGGTCTTAGTAGGAACCCTGGCCGTTTGCTGGGCGGCTGCTCAGGCCATGTTCATGCTCCGGACCATCACCTGGCCTGACCTGCGCCTGCTGCTCGAAGGCGCGGCCGCAACCTTCCTGCGCGTGAATGCATCGCTCGTCATCTCCGCTGCATGGACGATTCCTGTCGGTGTTGCCATTGGCCTCAACCCCAGGCTCGCGCGCGTCGTACAGCCGCTGGCGCAGATTCTGGCTTCGGTTCCTGCTACCGCTTTCTTCCCCATCCTGCTCATGGGCCTGGTCAGGATCGGAGGCGGACTGGGCATCGGGTCGGTCGCTTTAATGCTGCTGGGTACGCAATGGTACATCCTCTTCAACGTCATCGCAGGCGCCATGTCGATTCCCTCGGACCTTCGCGAAGTCGCCTCGCTCTATCGCTTCACGCGCTGGCAGCGCTGGACTCGGCTTATCCTGCCCGGCATCTTTCCTTATCTCATTACCGGAATGGTCACCGCCTCCGGCGGCGCGTGGAACGCCTCGGTGATGGCTGAATACTCCCGCGTAAAAGGCCGGACCCTCGAAACCATCGGCCTGGGCGCGCAGATCGACGCCGCCACCGATAGTGGCCGCTTCGCCATGCTGCTCTTGGCGACGATCTTCATCTCGTTGATGGTGGTAACCATGAACCGGCTGTTATGGCGCCGCTTGTACCGCCTGGCCGAGACGCGGTATAAGCTCGAAGGCTGAAAGCATCTTTACAGAGCTGCTAGCATTGCCTACAATAAATTGGAGGTGAAAGCATGGCCACTCTGACCGTCCGCAACCTATCCGAAGAGACTCATCGGGCTTTGCGTACGCGCGCCGCCCGGCACGGTCGCTCCACGGAGGCCGAAGTCCGTATCATTCTGGAAGAAACCGTCCGGCCACCGAAGCGCCTCAAGATCGGCTCCGAGATTCACCGCATCGCCCGCGAGATCGGCGGCATGGACGATCTCGCAATCCCTCGTCGGCGGAGCAGGATTCGGGGAGCGGATCTCGCATGATCGTCCTCGATACCAACGTGCTCTCCGAGCCGCTTAAGTTGAAGCCATCGCCACGGGTAATGGAATGGCTGGACAGCCAAAGCGCTGAAACTCTGTTCATCACCGCCGTCAGCCGCGCCGAACTGCGTTTTGGAGTGCTGAAACTACCGGACGGCAAACGCAAAAGCGCACTTAAGGCCCAGGTCGAGCAGGTGCTCGATCTGTTCAAGGACCGCACGCTCGATTTCGGTGTGGCGGCAGCCGATAAGCTGGCCGAAATTGCGGCGCACTGCCAAAAGATCGGCAAGCCTGCTATAGCGCCCGACGCCTACATCGCGGCTTGCGCTGCCGCGTGCGGCTTTGCTGTAGCCACGCGCAACGTGGGGCACTTCGAACACACTGGTGTCCGTCTGATCAATCCCTGGGAATAGCCCGTCCCATAGTCGTTGGCCGAGACGCGGTTCAAGCTCGAAGGCTGGTTAATTGCGGCTCGGCTCCTTCTCGATCAATGGCACCCAGAAACGGAACCGCGCGCCGCTGCCGGGAACGCTGGACGCTTCAATGCCGCCGCCGTGCGCGTTCAAAATGGCGCGGCTGATGGCCAGACCCATGCCGGACCCTTTGTGCGCACGGGCGCTCCTTTTGCCGCGGTAGAACTTCTCAAAGATCAGCGGCAGGTCGAGGGCGTCGATGCCGGGGCCGTTATCCTCCACACAAAACTCAAGCCGGCCGCTGTCGCGTTTGCTCGAGAGCGTTATCCGGCTGCCCGGCGGCGTGTAAATGGCCACATTTTCGAGCAGGTGGCGCAAAACTCTGCCCAGCAGATGGGGATCGAACCAGGCTGTTTGGCCGTGATCGCCGGAGTCCTGGTCGTCAATCGCGATGTTCACCTTGTGCGAGCTCAGGATTTTGCGCGACTCCTCTACGGCCTGATCCAGCAAGGCGCGAGGATTCTGTGGCGACATCTTCACCTGCACCACATTGGCGTCGATCTCCGCCATCTCCACGGCTTCGCCGATTAATAGGTCGAGCCGCGCCGCTTCTTCATCAATAATCCTCGCCATGTCGAGCCGGCTAACTTCGTCCAGGCCCTCACCCTCGAGCAGTGTCGTCGCCGCGGCGCGGATGGATGTGAGCGGAGTGCGCAATTCGTGCGTCAGGGAGTCGATCAGCGCCGTGCGCAGCCGCTCGCCCTCGCGGGCAGCTTCCAGGCGTGTGGAAGCCTCAATGGCGATGGAACGCGCCACCGCAATAGACACCTGAGCTCTCACCGCCGTTGCCACCTCGACCGAAAGAGTCTGCGGCCGCCACGCCAATGCTCCCATAGGCCTCAACCCCAGCATGAGCGCCGTCGTGTGGTATCCGCCGAGCGGCGCCAGAGTTGGACTGAGACCCCGCGTCATAGCCTGCATGTGCGCCTGCACGCTGGCCGGCACTTCGCCGGCCGAGGAGTAGAAGCGGTCGTGGCCGCCGACGTAAAGAACCACCCCTTGCAGGGCGAAAATGCGGTCAATCAGCCCCGGCAGGTCGTGGATCAGCCGGTCAGCATCCTCGAAAAGCATCATCTCCTGGCTGAGCGCGTAAAGCCGTTCCACGTCCTCCTGACGCTGTTCGGCCTCGAGGGTTTGCGTGCGGGCGCGTTCCGACAACCGGCTCACCACCGCGCAACTGAACACAAAGCAAATCATCGCCACCCACGCCTGCGCTCCCTCCAGGCGGAACGTGTGTACGGGAGGCAGAAAGAAATAGTCGAAGGAAACCGCGCACAGAGCGGCAATATAGACCGAGAGAACAATCCCCGCCTGAGTGGCCCACCATACCACCAGCACCAGAAAAACCATCCCCGCGGTGGTGGAGTTGGCGTTGAACCAGGCGAGCAAAAACGTGGCGAGCGCCGCTGCGGCCGTGGCTGCCAGCCAGCGCAGTGCCTGTCTTGCATAGGCGCGTACGTCCATCGTCTTCCCTACCGGAATCATACCCCCCCGCCGCATTTTCTGGAGGGGTACGCGGCCCGATGATGTAATCTGCCGTTGAAAGAAGAACAATATGCCAGGAAGAATTCTGGTGATCGACGACGAACCGCAGATCACGCGGGTACTGCGCGCCGCGCTCTCTGCGCAGGCATACGATGTACGCACGGCCAATGACCCTGAAGAAGGCCTGCGTCTCTTTCGCGACTGGCCGCCAGATCTGGTGATCACAGACCTGATGATGCCCGTCATGAGCGGCGTCGAGGTTTGCCGCCATATCCGCGCGCGGGGCGCCACGCCGGTATTGGTGCTCTCGGTTCGCGAGCACGAACGGTCGAAGATTGAGGCTCTTGACGCCGGCGCCGACGACTATGTGACCAAGCCTTTCGGCATTCAGGAGCTGCTGGCCAGGGTGAGGGCCCATCTGCGCCGCGCGCCTGAGCGCACAGCGGCCGCTATTGAGGTCGGTGACTTCGTGGTCGACGCCCACGCCCACAGTATTACCGTCCAGGGCAAGCCAGTGCACATGACGCCGAAGGAGTTCGATCTGCTCCTGCACCTTGCCCGAAACGCCGGCAAGGTGATGACGCATCGCGCTCTGCTGACCGCTGTGTGGGGTGCGCAATCGGCCCATCAACCGGAGTACCTGCGCGTCTTTGTCGGCCAGTTGCGCAAGAAACTTGAAATCGAGACCGGCCGCCAGTACATCCAAACCGAACCATGGGTTGGCTACCGATTCGTTCCCGAGGGCTGGACCGGCAGCGAAGAGTGAGCCGCGGCACGTATCGTAATGCGGGCCAGGATGGCTGCTCACTGCTTCTAATTCGACCGCATCCCCGCGCCCGGCATCAATCTTTACGCCTTATTTAGGAAATCTTTTCGATACTCGTACAGGTTACAAGCCAGACTGAACTTCGGTTGAGCCGATCGGTCCAGCTCGCAACTGCCGCGCGCAGCGTGCTCTTCAAAGCAGCTTCCCGGGCAAATCGAGTTGGATCAATTCCTGGTGGACCTGAAGCGGAAATATTCCGGCTGCAACTGGGAGACTTTGCATGCAAGATGCGCTGATGCTGCTGTTCACCGTGGTATTTTTCGCCGTGGCGTTTCTCTACGTCAAGGCGTGCGAGAAGTTGAGGTAAACGATGATCATGGACTGGATCTCAGCAACCGGGCTCATACTCTCTATTCTCTTGTTTGGCTATCTCACCGTGTCGCTGCTTTTCCCGGAGAAATTCTGAAATGTCCGCCAATGGCTGGTTGCAATTTGCCGTCTATTCGGTTGTGCTGCTCGCGACCGTCCGCCCCGTGGGCGCCTATCTGGCTCGCGTGTTTGAGGGCGAGAGCACCTGGCTTGACCCGGTGCTTCGTCCCGTTGAGCGCCTTCTCTACAAGCTTTGCGGCGTCCGGGCCGACAAGGAGATGAAATGGCGGGAGTACGCCTTCGCCATGCTGGGTTTCTCAGCGGCCACTCTGGTGCTGACCTACCTCATCGAGCGCCTGCAGGCCGTGCTGCCTTTCAATCCCCAGCACCTGGGCAACGTCGCCACTGATCTGGCCTGGAACACCGCCGCCAGTTTTACCACCAACACCAATTGGCAGTTTTACACGCCAGAATCCACCATGAGTTATTTCACCGAGATGGTGGGTTTGGCAACGCACAACTTCTGGTCGGCAGCCGCGGGCATCGTGGTGGCCATCGCGCTCATCCGCGGCATCAAACGAACCAATTCCGCTACCATCGGCAATTTCTGGGTCGATATGACCCGCACGCTGCTTTATGTGCTTGCGCCGGCCTGCATCATTTACACGCTTCTGCTGGTTTGGCAGGGTGTTCCGCAAAATCTTCACCCATACACACAAGTGCACACGCTCGAAGGCCAGGCGCAAACCATCGGTCAGGGGCCTGTCGCCTCGCAGGAAGCCATCAAGATGCTGGGCACCAACGGCGGCGGTTTCTTCAACGCCAACAGCGCCCACCCCTTTGAAAATCCCACTCCGCTTTCGAACTTCTTCCAGATCCTTTCGATCTTTCTGATCGGCGCCGGCTTGACGTACACGCTTGGCCGCATGACGGGCTCGCCAGGCCACGGCTGGGCGGTCTTCGCCGCCATGTTTGTGCTCTTCGCCGCCGGCTTCACGGTCTGCTACTGGGCCGAAGCACACCCGCACCCACTGATTCACGGCGCTGCGCAAACGCGCTCCGTGGGCGCGCCGGGCGGCAACATGGAGGGCAAGGAGGTTCGTAACGGCATCGCCGAAAGCGCGCTCTTTGCCACTATCACCACCGATGCCAGTTGCGGCGCCGTGAACGGCATGCACGACAGCTTCACCCCGCTCGGCGGCATGGTTCCGTTGGCCAACATCATGCTCGGCGAGGTGGTCTTCGGCGGCGTGGGCGCGGGCATGTACGGCATGTTGATCTTCGTTGTGCTCGCAGTATTTATCGCAGGGCTGATGGTAGGCCGAACGCCCGAGTATCTGGGCAAGAAGATCGAAGCCTACGACGTGAAGATGGCCATGCTCTACGCGCTCATCTTCCCCTTCATCATCCTCACCTTCGCCGCGGTCTTTGTTTTGTTGCCGGTGGGTCTTTCCGTCATCGCCAATCCCGGTCCGCACGGTTTTTCTGAGATTCTGTATTCCTTCACCTCCGGTGCAGGCAATAACGGCTCGGCCTTTGCGGGCTTGGGCACCAACTGGTGGTACAACATCGCGATGGGCTTCGATATGCTCATCGGCCGCTTCCTCATGATGATTCCTGTGCTCGCCCTGGCCGGTAATATGGCGCGGAAAAAAAGCATTCCTCCATCTCCCGGAACCTTTCCGGTGAACACGGCGTTGTTCACGGTGCTGCTCATCGGCGTGGTGTTGATTGTCGGCGCGCTGACCTTCTTCCCGGCATTGAGTCTGGGACCAATTCTGGAACATCTGTTGTTGCACACAGGCAAACTGTTTTGAGCTATGAGCCGTTAGCTTTTAGCTCTTAGCCAGAAGCCAACGGAGGATCGCAAACAGCTCGCACCAGCAAGTCGAGCCAAAAACCAGGAGCCAACAGCGAAAAGCTGTTCTTCGAAACGGACGGTCATGGCAGAAAAAATAAGTATATGGAACGGTAAGATCATGAGCCAGGCGGCTGTGGACAGCTTTCGCAAGCTCGATCCGCGCTGGATGATCAAGAACCCCGTCATGTTTGTAGTGGAGGTGGGCAGCGTGCTCACCACGGCGTTGCTGGCCGATAACGTCCTGCATCACCGTGTCGCCTTCGGCTTCAATCTCCAGATCACGCTCTGGCTGTGGTTCACAGTGCTCTTCGCCAACTTTGCCGAAGCCATGGCCGAGGGCCGCGGCAAGGCCCAGGCAGACACGCTGCGCAAGGCCAAGGGCGAAACCATCGCCAAGCGATACAAGGAGGACGGCAGTTTTGAAGACGTGCCCAGCGCCGTGCTCCGCTTGGGAGACCTGATTTACGTTGCAGCCGGCCAGTACATTGCCGGCGATGGCGAGGTGATCGAAGGTGTGGCTTCGGTAGACGAGTCGGCCATCACCGGCGAGTCGGCGCCGGTCATCCGCGAGGCCGGCGGCGATCGCTCGGCCGTAACCGGCGGCACAAAAGTTCTCTCGGACTGGATCAAGGTCAGGATCACCTCCAACCCCGGCGAAACATTTCTCGATCGCATGATCGCTCTGGTCGAGGGCGCAACCCGCCAGAAGACGCCCAACGAGATCGCTCTCAGCATTCTGCTTTCCGGACTCACCATCATCTTTCTGCTGGCTGTGGTCACGCTGCAACCCTTTGCCATTTACTCCAAAGCGCCGCAGACCGTCTTCGTGCTGGTTTCGCTTCTGGTCTGCCTCATTCCCACCACCATCGGAGGCCTGCTCTCGGCCATTGGCATTGCAGGCATGGACCGCCTTGTGCAGTACAACGTGCTGGCGATGAGCGGCCGCGCCGTTGAGGCCGCGGGCGACGTCAACACGCTGCTGCTCGACAAAACAGGCACCATCACGCTGGGCAATCGTCAGGCCACGGAGTTTATGCCCGCGCCCGATGTGACCCCGGAGCGGCTCGCCAACGCCGCCCAGCTCGCCTCGCTCTCCGACGAAACCCCCGAAGGCCGCTCGATTGTTGTATTGGCTAAGGCAAAATACAATCTGCGCGGCCGCGACATGGCCGGCACGCACGCCGAGTTTGTCCCGTTCACCGCGCAGACCCGCATGAGCGGCGTCAATCTGCCCGGCACGCGCATTCGCAAGGGCTCGGTCGATGCCATCGCGCGATTTCTTGAGGAGCAGGGCACAGCGCTGCCGCAAAAGGTCCGTGACAACGTTGAGCAGATTGCGCGCAACGGCGGCACGCCGCTGGTGGTGGCTGAGAACGCAACGGCCCTGGGCGTCATCTATCTCAAGGACATCGTGAAAGGCGGCCTGAAGGATCGGCTGGCGCGCCTGCGCGCCATGGGCATTCGCTCCATCATGATCACCGGCGACAATCCGCTTACCGCGGCGGTGATCGCGCACGAGGCCGGCGTCGACGACTTCCTCGCCGAAGCCAAGCCCAAAGACAAAATGGACCTGATCAAGCGCGAGCAGGGCAACGGCAAGCTGGTGGCCATGACCGGCGATGGCACCAACGACGCGCCCGCGCTGGCCCAGGCCGATGTGGGCGTGGCCATGAACAGCGGCACGCAGGCCGCAAAAGAAGCCGGCAATATGGTCGACCTCGACTCGAACCCGACCAAGCTGATCGAAATCGTCGAGATCGGCAAACAACTGCTCATGACCCGCGGCGCGCTGACCACGTTTTCGATTGCCAATGACGTGGCGAAGTACTTCGCTATCATCCCGGCCATGTTCGCCGGGGTTTTCCCGGTACTTAACGTGCTCAACATCATGTATCTGCACTCGCCGCAGTCCGCCATTTTGTCGGCGGTAATCTTCAATGCGGTGATTATTGTGGCGCTGATCCCTTTGGCGCTGAAGGGCGTCAAATACCAGCCCAAGGCGGCCGATATCCTGCTGCGCAACAATCTGTTGCTCTACGGAGTCGGCGGCATCATCATCCCGTTCATCGGCATCAAAGCTATCGATATGTTTCTGGTGGCGCTGCACATGGCGTAAGTCCGCCGCGGCGGACAAAGGAGATTGAACGTGCAATCAGCTTCAATTCACGAAGATGTTGCCAGTTCCGTGGAGCGGTTGGCCACTCATGTTCAGGAGGCGCCGGTAGTGCACTCCGTTTGGTGGACAGCCATTCGTTTTACCATCGTCACCGCCATTCTCTTTGGCGTCATTTATCCGCTCGTGATGGTGGGGCTCGCCGGCGTCCTGTTTCCCCACAAAGCCGCCGGCAGTCTCATTCTGCACAACGGCCAGGTCATCGGTTCCAAATTGATCGCGCAGAGCTTTACCTCCGACCGTTACTTCCATCCCCGGCCCTCGGCCGCGGGCAACGGCTACGACGCCACCTCCTCCAGCGGCTCGAATCTTGCGCAATCGAACAAGGCGCTCGTCACGCGCATCCAGGGCGACATCGATAAGCTCGTCGCGCAGAATCCCGGCAAGCCCGTCCCCATCGACATGGTCACCACCTCCGGCTCCGGCCTCGACCCCGACATTACCCCGGACAACGCCTACTACCAGGCCCCGCGCGTCGCCAAAGCGCGCGGACTCACCGAGGACGCCGTCCGCACCCTCATTGAGCAGCACACCGCGGCGCGCCAATTGGGATTACTGGGTGAACCGCGCGTCAACGTGCTGGAGCTGAACCTGGCCCTCGACCAGATTTCGAAATAGCTTTTTTGAACGCAGCGGCTCCCCTAAACCAAAACTCAGCGGGACGGGCTAATCAGCCTCTCCCGCTTTTCTTTTTGCCGCATGCAGTGAACCCCTCTGCGCGTTTTTATCCTGAGTCTGAAGTTCGCACCATAAATGAGTTGTCATCCTGAGCGAATTTTGGCGCGTTTTACGCCAAAATGAGCCGAAGGATCTGCAGTTGTTCTTCGTAAGCTTCTGAATCACCGCAGTGCGTTCAAATCGACTACGCAAGCGGCTCCGCTAAGCCAAACTCAGCGGAACGGCCTAACCAGCCTCTCCCGGTCGCGGGCCGAACGCAGCCTTCAATACAATCGGGCTTTAGCTCCTGCTGAAAAACTCTGCTTTGGAAGCTTTGTCTCAGGGCGCGACTTCACAGGCTGCGGAAAAACTCAACGGGCAAGGAGTTTTGTATCAGGGCGCGAGTTGACTCGCGCCGCAAGTTACGCAAAATCCGTGTGGGGCTTTAGCCCCTGAGGGAGC
>Ga0335085_10004871_pt1 | contig 21932 bp, 19 predicted proteins | sample Lox_Sample_45_FD_206712 | JGI IMG/M metagenome (GOLD analysis project Ga0335085, IMG submission 206712) | Soil microbial communities from Loxahatchee National Wildlife Refuge, Florida, United States - Lox_Sample_4.5 | ecosystem: Environmental > Terrestrial > Soil > Wetlands | place: USA...
AGATGCCGGCGGAGAATGGTCACCTTCTCCTCGGGGGTATGATGCTTGCGCTCGTTGCTCATGAGCCCTCTCCGTTCTAGCTATCTTAACGGGAGGACTCTCCATTTTCAGCTGAGGCAGGACAGCACCTATTGGAGCTGCCAGGACGACAGCTTCGACGGCACTCACCCGGTGTATCCTGGTGGGCACCTGAAGATCGCATATGGTCTGCTGAACTTCTTGAAAACAGACCCCACAGCCACCCCTTGGTTTTTGGCGCCCGGACGTTAGGCAGTCTCCTCACTATGACCGCTGCCATCGTCTCACGAACGATCCGGCCAAACTGCCGAGAGCAGCAGTCCAACGGCGATGCCGACCGTGACCTCAATGAAGCGATGGCTTGCCACTACCCAGGCTGGGCGCGTCCGCGGCACCAGGGTCACGATGGTCAGGGTGATGCCCGCAAAACGGTAGGCGCTTCGGTCCAGGCACAGGGCTTCGCACATCAGGCCCATGACGAAAATGGCCGCCCCGAAAACGATCACCTCCGGCCCGAGGTAGGCCCCCACCAGGGCTCCCATCAAGGCACCGAGCGCGGTCCCGGCGAAACGCTGCCGGGAGGGCGTGAGAGCCGCTCCGAGCGTGGATTGCATCACCACCAGGGTCGTCACCGTGGCCCAATAAGCCTCGGGGAGCCCCAGCTGTCGCGCCACCGCAAACGAGACCACGGCAGCCAGGGCAGTCCGCGCCGCATGCTGCAGCGGCAGCCGGCTCCAGCGTTCCGGTATCCATCGAAGCATGCCCCCTCCACGATGCCGGCACTTTCTGGCTTCCGGGTGGACTTCAGCCTGCGGCGCGTTAGCCTGGACAGTCTTCGAACAATCCAGCGATTTCCAAATCGCCGGATTCTATGGCCAGCTGCCGGAAGGTGGTCGATCTTTGTAGACTCCTTGGCGCATCGCTGGAAAGCGGACCAGGAATCGTCTCAACCACGTGCTGTCGGGTTTGAATCGCATAGGCCAAGTCGTCCAAGCTCAATGGCCGGATATCCACCCAGTTTTTCGCAAGTATTTATTGGCCCAGCCCGCACACGTAGCCCGCATGCACCCTTTCGGCGAGGCAACACACTCGACGTTTCGATATCGGAAACCGTCACAGGTGTAGAAGGCGCAACACGCCGCGTGGGCACGAGTCGAGAGCCTAAGAGCCAGAGAAAGGCTTGGTACCCAACGCTAAAAGCGTGTGGCCGCGGCCCAGAGAACCTGCTTGGAGGACCCAGTTGAGGGGTTGCAGCGACATACGCAAAGGTTTCTTGACAAGTCCGGCGACCCGAGAAGGCTTCGGGGATGACGAGTGTCCACTCTCGATGAGATCGCGTGGATTTGCCTTGAGCTTGCGGATGTACCTCAATGTTGGCCACTTCAAGTGCTTCCAGAGGTCTTGCAGGAGCAAGGGCTTCTCCATGATACGAACTTCGTCGAAGCCCGCCGTGCGCAACATTACCGCTAACGCGTGGGCGGTCCAAAGAGTAAGGTGGTGGGGAGGAAAGTCGGCTGCCTCATCGAAGACTCTGGGGTAGCGATCCAGCCGTGGAACCGTGATACACACCTTACCGCCAGGTTTGAGTAATTCTCGTACGGTCACGATAGTTCCGAGCGGCGACGACAGGTGCTCGAGCACATCAAAGAGCGTGATGACATCAAACTCCGTCCAACCCTCGATGCATTTGAGGCTCTCGCATGGCCCCGTCATGACGTGCTCAAGCTGGCGAAGACGCCTTGCCTTCTGAACGGCCCGTTCATCGAAGTCGATACCGAAGACGTCGAACCCCTGAGTTCGGGCAAGAGCGAGAAATTCTCCGTCCGCACATCCTATGTCCAGCAATTTGGGACCCGCGTCGGCACGGCACAGTTTCAGACAAGTCAGAAATCGCCAGTCGGGTCCCCGGCCGCTGGCACGGTGAGCGTCATCGCGGTCCGCGTAAAGGTAGAATTCCTGGTAGAAGTCCGCACCTGGATTCTCCATTGGGCTTGAGAACTGAAGCTGGCAATTCGAACAGAACAGAACACGGAATTGCCCGCGGCTCGTTACCTGATGAGGGACCTCGGCCTCGCATAACGGACAGAGGGCCCCGGAAACCGAGGGCTGCGGCTGCTGACCAGTCAATATCATCTTCAGACGTGTGCCTCCTGCGTCTGGCATGGCGGGGCCGCCGCATGCGCTAGCTCGGCAGTTCACCCTCAGACCATGTCGGCCGTTGTCCCAGCTAGTGGATCGGCGGCTGAAACCTCGGAGCCCGGCCAGTGGCAGTTTATCACCCTCGCCTAGTCTGTTGCCGCCAACCCCAGGGACGGAGGTCGCGCGCCGGCTCGTGCCGTATCTGGTGGCGCCGTTTCTGGTCGGGGCATTGGCCGTCGCCGTCCGGAGCCGGAGGCGCGGGGACGACGAGGGGAATTCTTCGCCGCTGCCATCCAACCCCCTGCAGTTTGCCTCGGCCTTGCAGATGGCCGTCCTGTTCCAAGTAGTTCTATTCGCAGTCCGGTGGGCTCGCAACGCCTTCGGACAATCGGGAGTCCTTTTTTCCGCGGCAGTGCTGGGTCTAACCGACGTCGATGCGCTGGTCATCGCAATGACAAGAGCATCGGTCGCGAACGGCCCGGCATCGCTCGCCGCCCGCGCGATTGCCATCGGGGCGCTGACCAACACCCTGCTGAAGCTCGGCTTAGCTATGACGTTGGGACGGGGCCGGTTTCGAAAAGTCGCCGGCGCGGGTCTGGCAGCTACGGCCGTCGCTTTCGCCGGCGCGATCATGGGTCTTCGGTAGTGACCCTCTAGCCCGGATCCGCCAGCCGGTTGAGCCCGTTCAGGTAAGCCTTGGCGCTGGCCTCGATGACGTCGGTCGAGGCGCCGCGCCCCACCACGCGACGATCCCCCTTTTCGAGCTGCACCGTAACTTCGCCCATAGCTCCGGTGCCGGCGGTGACGGCATGGATGTCGTAGCGCACCAGCCGTGCCGAATCTCCGGCGAGCGCCGTGATCGCCTTATAGACCGCGTCCACCGGACCGTTGCCGATGGCGGCGCCCTCCCGCGTCTCCCCTCGCACGCGTAGACGCACGGTGGCGGTCGGGATGGTGGACGTGCCACTGGAAACCTGCAAGTGATCGAGCTGCCAGACTTCGGGTGCAGGATGCAATTCATCGTGCATGATGGCCACCAGGTCCTGGTCAAAAACCTCCAGCTTCTTGTCCGCCACCGCCAGAAAGCGCTGGTAGACGACGTCCAAGTCCTCTTTGCCAAGCTTGTACCCCAGGCTTTCAAGGCGGGAGCGCAAGCCAGCGCGTCCCGTGCGGGCGGTCAACACGACGTGGCTCTCCGTGAGCCCCACGTCTTCCGGCCGCATGATCTCGTAGGTCTGCCGATCTTTCAGGAAGCCGTCCACGTGAATTCCCGAGCTATGAGAGAACGCATTGCCGCCGATCACCGCCTTATTGGGTGGGACGGCCATGCCCAGCAGCTCCGAGACCAGACGGCTGGTGCGGTAGAGCTCGCGCGTGTCAACGCCAGTGGTCAGGCCAAAGTAATCGGCGCGCGTGCGGAGAGCCATGACGATCTCTTCGAGCGCCGCGTTCCCTGCCCGCTCGCCGACTCCGTTAATCGTGCCTTCCACCTGGCGGGCGCCGCTGGCGATGCCGGCCAGCGAATTGGCCACCGCCATTCCCAGGTCGTCATGGCAGTGGACGCTGATGGTGGCGCGCTGGATGTTCCGTACGTTCTGGCCCACGCCGCGGATCAGCGCCGCGTATTGCTCCGGCACCGCGTAGCCGGTGGTATCAGGAATGTTGACCACGGTGGCGCCAGCGTCGATGGCAGCCTCCAGGATTTCATAAAGGTAGGCGGGCTCGGCGCGGCCGGAGTCCTCGGCGTAGAACTCCACGTCATCGGCGTAGCTGCGAGCCCGCTTGACGGCGTCGACCGTCATGCGCACCATGGTCACCCTTTTCTCCGCGAGCGTCCGGCCATACTTCTCGTCGCGGAACTTCCCCATGATGTGAATGTCCGAGACGCCAATCCCGGTGTGAATACGGGTTTTTTTGGCCTTGGCCAGCGCCTTGCCGCAGGCCTCGATGTCTTCGGGCACAGCGCGCGACAAGCCGCAGATCACAGGCCCTTCAACCTCATGCGCGATTCGCTTGACGGCCTCAAAGTCCTCGGGCGAAGAGTTAGGATATCCCGCCTCGATCACGTCGACCTTCAGCCGGGCCAACTGCCGGGCGAGGGCGAGCTTGTCCCGGCTGCCGAGTCTCGTCCCGGCCGCCTGCTCGCCGTCGCGGAGCGTGGTGTCAAACACTGCTACTTTCTGTCCTTTGGTCATATCGGTCATCCCACCCTATTCTCTGCTGTCAGCCAGGGTTTCACAGAGTCGCGAACTGCTGTCGGACTCTGGATATCTGGAGGCCAGGTATTGGCAACAAGCTTCAAGAGCCTGGCAGAAGCGCTGAGTCGATTATAGGACGGAATTCCCCAGCGGAGGCGGGTCTCCCCATCAAGGTTCCGTGCCGGACTACCAGTCCAACCGCAAGGCGAACTGCGTTTCGCGGGCGTTTTCAGCCGAGCTGATCACGCCGAAGTTCGAGGTGCCGACGATCAGGCCGGGCCGGTCGAAATTCGGATGATTGGCGAGGTTGAAAAAGTCGGCTCGAAACGTCAGCCCGGTGTGCTCGGTGAGCCGGAAGCGTCGCGCCAGGCTCAGGTCCCAATCGAAGAAACCTGGACCGGTGACCACGTTGCGCCCCTCATTGCCCAGCACGCTGAAGGCGCCTTGGGAGTCGTAGTAGAGGGGCGGCGGTACGAAGACCGCGGCGTTGAACCAGCGATTCGGGCTGCGGGCGGAGCCGGGCAGGTTGGGGTTGCCGACCAGGTTGGGGCGATCGGTGCCGTTCGAGTCGGTGCCGCTGAGCGCCGTGGAGAGCACCGCGGTCAAGGGCTGCCCGGTCTCCAGCGTCAGGATATTGGAGGCTTGCCAGCCGCCGAAGACACGTCCGGCGGCGCCGCCATCGAGCCAACGTCGGCCGGTGCCGAAAGGGAGATCCCAGGTGCTGGAGAGCACGAAGCGCTGGCGCATGTCGAAGTCGGAGAGGCCGCGTTCGGCGCCCAGGTCGTAATTGTTCTGGGCCTGGTCGGTCCCCTGCAAACCCGAGGCGGTGTCGATCGACCTGCCGTAGGTATAGCCCGCTTGCACCGCCAGGCCGCTCGCGAGGCGCCGTGTGAGCCGCAGCACCAGCGCGTTATAGGTGGAATTCACGTCGGTGGCGCGGATGAACTGATTCGACCCGGGCTGAGGATGGTAGCCTCGCCTCTCGTTCGGCAGATTGGGGATGCCCTGGTTCTGCAAGCTACGTCGTGGAAGCTTGTGCCCGTCGGAACCGCCGTAGCTGATCTCAAGCGAGGTGTTGGGCGTGAGCTGACGTTCCAGCGAAAGGCTGTACTCGTAGACGTAGCCGTTCCGGATGTCGGGTGGCGAGGAGATCGCGGCCGGCGCCTGGTTGCCAAGAGTGTAGGCCAGCGGATAGGTGAGGATGGGCGGAGCGAAGGACTGGCCGCAGGCGCCCGGACCATAGAAGCGGCACAGGTCGAGGCCGAAGAGGAACTCGGTGATGGGCGCGCTCAGCCGGGTCTCGGAAGTGTAGTCAAGCTCCATAAGCGAATTGAAGACGCCAAATCCGCCACGCAGCGAGGTCTTGCCGTTGCCGGCGAGGTCGTAGGCGAAACCGAAACGCGGGGCCCAATTGTTCCAGTCCGGCTTGATCAGCGAAGGCGGCAGCCCGGCTTGCTGCGATGTGGTGAACTGCAGGCCGTAAAGCGACGTCAGCTCCTGGACTAGCGGCGTGGAGACCAATCCGGCGGCCTGGCCCTGGTTGTTGAGGACGATGAAGCGGGTGGCGTTCGACGGATCAAGGATCGAGGCGCGGCCATCGATATTGACAGGCGGCGAGTAGAATTCCTCGCGCAGCCCGTAAGTCAGACTGAGTCGCGGCGTAACATGGAATTCGTCGCTGAAGTAAGCTCCGAAGTAGTCCAGGCGGTCGTTGCCGCCGGAGTTGCCCGCCTGCGCATAGGAGAGGAACGGGCGGCCCAGCAGGAAGTCGGAAAAGGCCGTCCCAGAGACCGAGCTCGCGCCGTCGCTATAGTCGAAGATGCCTTGCCCGAAGTCCTCCACCAGGTAGTACAACCGGAGCCGACGCAGGTCGCCGCCGAACTGAAAAGTATGCCGGCCCTTCACCCACACCAGGCTGTCGGTGAACTGAAAGGTCTGGTTCTTGCGGATCTGAGGTTGGAAGATGTCGCTGTCACCCAGGTCCGCATAACCCGGAATGGTGATGGCAGGAATGCCGTCGTTGGTGGCGCCGGGGGCGCGCTCGATGCCGACCGAGGCCAGGAATCCGCTGTTGACATTCTGAGCTTCCTTGGTGCCGTAGTAGTAGGAGTAGCCGAAGCGGAAATCGTTAATCAAAGTGGGTCTGAGGACCGACGTGAGGCCCAGCGCCAGGTTGCGGCCGGTGTCGTCCTTGTTGGTGCCAAAGCCGGGCGGAGCCGGAGGGTTGTTGGCGAAACTGTTCGGCACAAAAGGAAAGAGCTGCGCGCTATCGAAGAGCAGAAACCGGCCGAAGAGCTGCTCGCGGGCCGAGAGCTGATGATCCACCCGCAGCGTAAACTGATCGGCGGTGACGTTGTGGCGTCCGACATCGATGCTGTTGTTGGCTCCAGGCGCGGCGTTGGGCTGATTGGGCAGCGGCACGCGAGCCAGAATGGCCGACGCGAACGGGCTGATGTCGGCGGCGGGAACCTGATTGCCGGGAAAGGGCTGGCCGGTGGCCGGATTGACGATGGCCGGGAAAGGCTGGCCGGCGGCCGGATTGATCCCGCTGAAGTCGCCGGCCCGCTCGGCGGCGGTGGGCAGCAGGGTTGTGTTGGTGATGCTCTGGCGGATGCGCAATCCCTCGTAGTTGCCAAAGAAGAACGTGCGATCGGGCACGATGGGTCCGCCGGCGCTCGCCCCAAACTGATTCTGCCGAAACGGCGGTATCGGAAGCGCCGGATTGTCGAAGAAATTCCTGGCGTCCAGGGCGCTGTTGCGCAGGTACTCGTAAGCCGTGCCGTTGAAGTGGTTTGTGCCCGAGCGGCTCACGATCCCGATCTGAGCGCCAGAGGTGATCCCTTGCGCGGCCGAGTAGGTATTTTCAGCCACGCTGAACTCGCGGATAGCGTCAAGGGAAGGATTCACCGCGAGGCTGTACGCAAACGGTTCCATGATGGTGACGCCGTCGAGCGTGAAGTTATTGCGCTCGGCGCGCTGGCCGTTGACCGAGAACCCGAGTCCGAGGGCCGGCGTGTTGAACTGCTGGGTGGCGCTGTTCGGGTAGGGTGGAACAGCACCGCCGGCCAGCAGCGCCAGTTGGACGAACTGTCGCCCGTCGAGCGGCAGGGCCTGGACTCGTTGCGGTGAGATCTCATCGCTTTCGGCCGGCGAGACGGTTTCCACCAGCGAGCTCGGAGCCTGCACAGTTACCTGGGAGGTCTCGCGCGCCAGGCGGAGGGTCACATCGACCCGAAGCGTCTGGCCGACTCGCACCACCAATCCGCGCTCAAACTGGCCGGCGAAACCCTGCTTCGTGCAAACGAGGTCATAGGTCCCGGCGGCCACCATTGGAAAACTGTAATACCCGCGATCGTCAGTTTGAGTCCGCCGTTCGCTGCCGGTGGAAACGTTCTTCAGCCGGACGTCGCCGCCGCCCACCGTGGCGCCGCGAGGATCGAGCAGCACTCCTTCCACGGTGCCGGCCCAGTTCTCAGCTGCCCCGGTGCACGACCACGCGGTCAGCGAGAGCGCGCCCAGCAGCACCGTTATGAAGTTGCTCAGGTTGGATCTTGAGAAAGTGCGGGAAACCATGCCTTCTCTCTGCTCCACCAGCTAGCGATCTCCAGGGCGATGTCACACCCGTAAGACGGCTATCGCTATTCGGGGCAGAGCCCAAAGACAGGCACAGGCCCGGTGCAGATGCGCCTTCGGCCATGACCCGGATCATAGCCGCAGACACACCACCGGCGACCTTCTTCCATCCGGACTATACCGTCGGCCCCGGAGTTTCACCGGATCTGGGGAAGAAAGACCGCACGTGAAGACGCTGAGCTGCCCGCGGCCCACCCGACTTCAGCCGCGAACGCTAGAGGTCGGCCTTCCTTCCCCTCGCGGGCTCTACCGCCGATCGGGAATTGGGCCAGTTACGCCAGCCCTCACCCTGCCCCGAAGGTCTATTGACATTTCGCAGTATAGCAGACGGCGCCGTCGCAGAACCAGAAGCTAATCGCCCGACAACGCGATGGCGGTCACTGATTCTTGGGTCCCGGGAACTCGACCTTGGGGGCTTGCTGAGCTTGCGGTGACGCCTTGAAGTAATTGTCGTTGCGGTGGAATCCCGCCCAACCGGCGAACAGGTTGTTGGGGAAGAGGCCGATATAAGTGTTGTAGTCCTGCAGAGCTTCGTTGTAGCGCCGCCGCTCCACGGCAATGCGATTCTCGGTGCCGGCGAGCTCGTCCTGCAGGCGCATGAAGTTCTCGTTGGATTTGAGCTGCGGGTAGTTCTCGACCACCGCCAACAGACGGCCCAGCGCCCCGTCGAGCTGGCCGTTGGCCGCGATCCGGTCGGCTGGGCCGTGGGCCGAAAGCAGGGCGGCGCGGGCGTTGGCGATATCGGAAAAGACCGTCACTTCCTGGGCGGCGTAGCCTTTCACCGTCTCGACGAGGTTGGGAATGAGATCGGCGCGGCGTTGCAGCACCACGTCCACCTGGGACCAGGCGGCGTTGATGGTCTCGTTCTTGCGCACCATTTCGTTCCGGGCGCTGACGTACATGTTGGCGAAGATCGCGCCCAGCACCACCAGAACAACCAGGACGATCAGCAGCTTCTTCATGAAGTCTCCTCCCCAAGATCGAACTCCGACGCTGCCGTCGCCGTCCCGATCTCCAGGAGCGACGGCTCCTGGGCGCCTAGCCCTTCGAGCGCTCTTCGAGGCGAAGGTCGACTTGATTCACGACCTCCGTGATCGCAGCCAGATAGTCGCGAAAGAGGACGTCGACATCGACCTCCCGCGGCAGCGTCTTGCCCTCGCGCAGGTCGAGCAGGGTGTGGAAGGGCCGCGCCTCGAAGCCGATCAAGGCGGCGGCGCGATCGATGCTGTCCCGCTTGCGCACCGGCGGAGCCTCACCGCCCGGCTCAAGGGCGATGACGGCGTGACGCAGCAGCACCGTAAAACTCGAAACGGAAGCGGTCATCAAGCCCAGGACGGCCTTCCGGCTGCCATCCGAGGCAAGATACCTTTCGCGCAGGCGCACCAGATTCTGGCGGAGCTCACGCTCCACCTCAAGATGGTGAAGGGCCATCGGCACCTCCAGGTCGGCCACCAGGTCGGCGCCGTGGAGCACCTTGTGGCTCGCCTGAATATCGAGCAGTTCGATGGCAAAGACGTCGGCCGCGCGGGCCAGTTGAGAAGCCGTAAAGACCAGCGGCGGGGGATGGCCCTTGCGCGCCCAGCGTTGCGTGACCGGGTTGATGCGAACCAGCGTTTCGGCGTCGAGGCGGTCGAAAAGGCAGAGCAGGTTGAGGTCCGAATGCCGGGCGTGAAACTCGCCGCTGGCGGCTGAGCCGTAAAGGATCACGGAAAGGAGATTCGAACCGGCGGCTCGTGCCAGATCGCCTACGAACTCACTAAAACGCGCGTCCATTCGTTGCCTTTCAAAAAACCGCACCTGAGGTCGAAATCCGTAAAGCGGTCGGCTACCACGCCAAAGCTCTCATTCGTCAATCGACGATCGCGAAATCGTCAATTCCCCTACCAGCTTCCACCCGCGCCGCCGCCGCCCGAGGCGCCGCCCCCGAACCCGCCGAATCCGCCCCCGCCGCCACCGCCAAATCCACCACCCCCGCCCAAGCCGCCCCCAAATCCTCCGCCGATCCAGGGACCGCCGCCCATCCACCAGCCGGAGCCGCGTCCCCAGCGGCCGAGGCCCGGTCGAGCCAGCCGCCGCAGGAAACCCACGAAGATCATGAAGGCGAGAAAAATCAGAAACGGGATCGCGGGGCTGAAGGCCGGCTGGGGCCGGGCGGAGCGAGGTGGAGGCTTCTGATCGAGCGTGACGCCGCTCGCCTGGGCGATAACGCCGGCAATCGACGAGGTCAGCTGCAACAGGGCCGCGCTGTAATCGCCCTGCCTCAGCAAGGGCACAATCTCGCGTCCGAACCCTCCCACCTTGCCGTCCGGCAGAATGGGCTCGAGTCCATAGCCGACTTCCACCCAGTACTTGCGATCTCGGACCGCCAGCAGAATCAGGACGCCGCGGTCGCCGCTCTTCGGTCCGATGCCCCACTGCTTGAAGAGACGATTGGCAAAGTCCTGCGGGGTGTCGTCCTCCAGGGTATGGATGGTGACCACCGCGATCTGCGCGTGCGTCTTCTGGTCCACTTCACCGCACAGCGCCGTGAGCTTGGTCCGGTCGTCAGCCAAAAGCACGCCGCCGAAGTCGTTGACGTAGCCCTGCGGCTTGAGGTCCTGGACCTTTTCGGCGCGCACCAGCCGCGGGGCCAGGAGAATCAGGATCAAGCCAACGGCCAGCCGGGACACGACGGACGAGCTGACGGCACCGGGCCGTGGGCTGTAAGGTTGGGATCGAGTGGCCACTCGCCGCCAGTTTAACAGATGAATCCGGGTTTGGTCAGATTGAGACGGAACGAGGGGCTATCGATCGACCGATCGGAGAAGCTGGTGGCATCCAGTGCTGCGGGCGTGTCATACCTCGAGCACTTCGCCCTGCAGCGGCAGGTCCGGCCGCAAGCGGAAGCGCTTCTCGATAAGGCTGCCCAAGGTCCTTCGCGGAATGTCCTCGCCGTGGGTGAGAAACACCTTAGGCTTCGAAGCTGCCAGAGGGGAAAACCACTTGAGCAGATCACTTTGTCCGGCGTGGGCGCTGAATCCGTTCAGAGTGTTGACGGTCGCCCGGACGGGCACCGTTTCGCCGTAAATGGAGACCGATTTCGCACCCTCCACCAGCCTCCGGCCCAGCGACCCTCGTCCCTGGTATCCCACGATCAGCACGTGGGTGTTCTCGCGCCACAGATTCTCGCGGAAGTGATGAAGAATACGCCCTCCATTACACATGCCGGCCCCCGCCAGAATCAGGCAGGGCCCCTCGACCCGGTTCAGGCTCTGAGAGTCCCGGGAGGTAACGCTCGCAGCGAAATATCTCTTATCGAGCGGCAGGAGCCGGCTCTTCCATTCGCGTAACTCTTTGTCAAACAGATCGGGGTGCTTCACCACCGTCTTGCTGGCTTCGATGGCCATCGGACTGTCGATATAAACCGGAAACGGCTTGATGCGCTTGCGGTAGAACATGACCGCGAGGTGATACAGGATCTGTTGCGTGCGCCCCACGGCAAAGCTGGGCACCAGGATCTTGCCGCGCGCTTGCGCCGCTTGCCCTACCAGGCTTTCGAACTCCGCCACGGTTTCGGGATACGGCCGGTGGTCCCGGTTGCCGTAGGTGGACTCCAGGAAAACGACGTCGGCGCCCTGCGGCGCTTCGAATTGGCGGACGATCGGCAAGGTGGTCGGGCCGAGATCGCCGGAGAAGAGCACGATCTTACTTCGCTCCCCTTCCTTGACGGTCAATTCAATGCTCGCCGAACCGAGCATGTGGCCCGCTTCGATCCAGCGCGCGCTTATCCCTTCGGCCACCGCAACCCGATCGTGAAACTGCACCGCCCGCGCCAGCTTGCGGAGGGAGACCACGTGCTCCGGGCCATAAAGGGGCTCTACGGGCTCCAGGGAAGGATCCCGCCAGCGGTTGATGCGCCTGGCGTCCTGCGCCTGGAGCCTGGCCGAATCCTGGAGAATCAGCTCCGCCAGGTCGATGGTCGCGGCGGTGGCGAAAATCGGCCCCTTGAAACCGTGCTTGACCAGCAGAGGCGCCCTGCCGGTGTGATCGAGGTGGGCGTGCGTCAGCAGGACAGCGTCCAGCTGCGCCAGGTTGACGCCCGCCGGCAGCCGGTTCTTGGCCTCGGACTTCTTGCCGCCCTGAAACATGCCGGCATCCACCAGCACCCGGGCGTGCTCCGTCTGCACGAAGTACGCTGATCCCGTTACCTCACCGCTCGCCGCCCCCACCACCTTGATTTTCATGGTCAGTTTCCTTTGATTGGATGGAGTTGCTTCCGGAGCGCCGGCGGCAGGCTTCGAACGACCAAGTCGACCGCTTCTTCCGCCGAATCGGTGATGCGGGCGAAGCCAACTTCGTCAGCCTGGAACACTCCCTGCTCCACCATGAATAGCAGGTAGTCGCGCATGCCCTGCCAGAATTCGCGGCCCACCAGGACCAGGGGAAAAGGTCCGATCTTCTCGCATTGCAGCAGGGTCGCGGCCTCAAACAACTCGTCGAGCGTGCCCAAGCCGCCGGGCAGAACCACGTAGGCGCACGAATACTTCACCAGCATGACCTTGCGCACGAAGAAGTAGTGAAATTCGACGTTCTCATCGATATAGGGATTCGGATCCTGCTCGTGGGGCAGAACAATGTTGAGTCCATAAGAAGGACCGCCGGCCTCTCGGGCGCCGCGGTTAGCCGCTTCCATCGCCCCCGGACCGCCTCCGGTAATCACCGTCAGACCGGCCTCGGCAAGCTTTCGGCCGACCTCGCGGCTTAGTTCGTAGTAGCGATGATCGGGCTTGAACCGGGCGGAACCGAAGACCGTAACCGCCGGCCCAAGCTTGTGCAGGCGGCGGAACCCGTGTTCGAACTCCTGCATGATCCGTTTCAGTCGGGCTCGTTCCCGGTCGAGAGTCCGCGGCTGCATCAGGAAGCTACGCTCGCGCTCGGTGGCCTCCGATTCGCTCAAGCTGAGTTCATACGGCGTGAAACCGGTTTTGCGCCAATGTCTTCGCCACGCCCTTTCCCACTCGTCCGCCGATCCTACCTGATCGGGCTTGCCTCTTTTTGAAGTCACGTTTAAGCCTCGCTGTTTATCTCTTCGGGTTCGCCTGGCCCCCAAAAGAACCGCCTCGCACCTGTCGGCCGAATCGTTCGCGGGATTCCTCGGACTGCCCGCGTGCCAGTGTACTTGAGCTCTTAGGGCAATGCCAAGAAGGAGATCCCGCAGCTGCGAGCCCGTCCCGATCCGGCTGAACACCGGGATGCAGGCCGCCATCCATCACCTGCAGGGCGCCTGCACCTGCGCCGGCGCCTGAGCCGGCGTCCCTGGTACGAGACGCGCCGGATGCCACTCAAGCCGGAAATGCTCAGGAGAAGAAAAGGCTTGCTTAGAAAGTGGCGACTGTCGCAGGCTACTCGACGGACCGTCACCCCAACCTGTGCGCCCGATCACGGCATTTCTGACGGTCCGGGCCCAAGTTTCAACTATGAGCTCACCTGACAGACAGGACCAAGCAGGAATCAGATCGGTGCCAGCGCGACGCGTTTCCCGCCGCAACATCGACGTTTTGTGGTTACAGGTCGCGGCGGCCCTGGTCTTCCTGGCGCTACCCGCCGCCGGGCAGGATGCGGCCAGCCAGATCCAGACCGAGATCAACCGGCTTCAGCAAGCGCTGAGCTCCACGCCGGCTTCGGTCCCAGGCTTTCCTCCCGACCTGAAGTCCCAGGTCGGCAAGCAGCTGGAGTCGGCTGCGGAAGCCGCGCGCGCCGGGCAGCTCTACCTGAGCCTGGAGCGGCTGGCGCCCGTCCCGGACCTGCTCAGCGGGATCCGGGAGGTCAGCGAGAAGTCCGGCACGGAGAAGGTCGACATGCCGGCCTTTGAGGCAGAGTGGGGAAAAACGAGTGTGGAGCTTACCGCGCTGGAACAGAAGACCCGCGCGCACAGCTGGGACTCGGCTCCGGCCGCGATTCGCGCGCTGGCCGAGGCGGCGCAGGGCAAGGCCATTCCGCTGCTCGACGGCGGACGCGGATTCGCCACGGCGCTCGGCCCGCGCGAAGGCCTCTTCTATGTGGGCCAGGCGCAAGGCGAGGCCGAATTTGCGCAATTCTGCGCGGCTTTGAATCTGCCCCGCAGGCAGGCGCCGCTGGCGCTGCGTTCGATGTTGCCGGAGCTCGAAAGCCTCCAGGAGAAGACCAACGCCGCCTTTCAACCCCCGCGCTCTGTCGATCTTCATCCCCAGTTTATCGTCTTGAACTCCGCGCTCAAGCTGGCTGAGGAACTGGATGCGGGCAGGTTCTATGCCGGAGCGTTCTACGAGTATCTCGAGTCGCTGCTTCAGTATGGCCTGCTGGACGCGCCCGCGCTCACCGCCGCGCAGCAATCCGAAGTGCAGGCGGCCGTCGCGGCCGCCCGCCAGAAACTGGCAGGCTCGGGCCGCGACGATTCCCTGGCCGAGCTCTTTCTGGAGCGCGCCGAATCCCACGTGGCACGCGCCGGCGGCCCCACGCCCAGCGAGGACGACTGGCGTAGGGCCAAGCTGATCGTCGATCAGGTGCTGCCGGCTTATTTCGCCGCCCTGAAAGCTTCGGTCCCGCTCGAGCAAGCCTCCGCCGGACGGGTGGAGATCACCCTGGTACGCTGGCCTTACACTTGAAATCTTTCCGACCCGGCAAGTTTGCTGGTCCAAAAAGTCGCTGCCAAGTTCCCCGGCTCCGTCACCTTTGTGAGTGAGAATTTCGGGGCCTCCAAGCTGGCCGACCAGTTTGGGGTGAAGGGCTATCCCGCCGTGTTCGTGAATGGCGTACTGGTGGCCGTACCCAGGGACTTCGGCTACTTCGGCGAAAAGGAAGGCACCGGCCGTTACGCGCCCTGGCGCAGCGCCTCCAACCAGGCCAAGTTCGAGGCCGACCTCACCCGCATGATCGAGCTCCTCCTGGCCGGCAAGAAAGAGGTGGTGAAGGCGGAACACGCCGGGACCCCCGGCGCTGTGGGTGAGATCCCCGCCCTGCCGCAGCTTCATCTGACCGACCTCAGCGGGCATCCCCTCGCCACCGCCGACCTCGCCGGCCGCGTCGTGCTGGTGGAGTTCTGGGCCACGTGGTGCGTGCCCTGCCGCTCCACCCTCCAGTGGTTGGGCGAGCTGAAGCGGAAGTACGGCGACCAGATTGCGGTCTTAGCCCTGGCCGTGGAATCGCCGGAAGATCAGATCCGCTCGACCGCGAAATCTCTCAGCCCGGACGTGCGCTGGGCCATCACCGACGCTCCGACCGCCCAGGCCTTCGGCGATATCACCGCCGTGCCGACCATGTTTCTCTTTGACCGCAGCGGCCACACCGCGCACGTTTACTATGGAGCGCCGCCGGACCTGCACGCCCAGGTCGAGGAGAGTCTGGACAGGCTCGCCCGTTAATGGGCCGCGATAGCGCCGCCTCCGTGCCTTCGCTCGAGCCGGTAACGCGTGTCAAGAGGGTTAGAGGGGGAACTCCGGATTGAACGGAGGATGCTCAGGCTGACGGAGGGCGAACAGCCAGATCGCAAAATTGCCAAACCTTATTGGGATCGCAGCCGAGCATTACTTTTTTTCGACCCACCATATACTTGTCCGAATGTTACGAGGTCCAACCAAGCATGAATGAGAATGTACGTGAGAAACATGAGCGTGAAGCCCGCGAGTACCTTGATCGTGTTGGAAAGACTTACGTCTTGAATCGTTCCAGCGGACTCCAAGAACCAGTAACCTACCGTGAACACGATACCGATGAACGCCGATCCAATCATGCCGAGCATGTAGGACCACTGATAGTTGAACTGCGGCGTGATTGGACAGCCTTCTTCGTTTCTTTCACAACGCTCGTTTTGGTCGCGCTGTACACCTCTTATAGCTATAAACTCTGGTTGCAGGAATCCACTAACGCAGGCCGCGTTGACCAGCAACTTGCCCTTGCTCAACTTCAAGCCGTAACGGCCAAGAAAACCCTTGACACTTCCGCCGAGCAAATGCGCCGATCTGTAAGGGCCTACATGATTCCGGATTTCGAGAATCGGCACCCCGAGCACGACAGCGAAGGGCACGTATACTTTTCCATCGGGTTGAAAAACTCCGGAACTACTGCGGCAAAACATGTGCACTTGCAAACAGTCATGGTCTTTCTGCGTCCAGGTCAGGAAGTCTCGTTCAGTTACAAAGCACCTGAATATCCAGATGGCCATTTCACAGGAGTTTGGTATCCCGGACAAAACCTCGATATTCCGTCTTTCGCCATGAAATCCTTGAAGGAAAAGAGGGTTTTTAGCAACGACGATCTTAAAGCTATGTTCGCAAGTTCCAACAACATTGTGGCGATGTACGGAAAGATTACCTACTACGATGTCTTTGGGAAACGTCACTGGAGCACGTTCTGCGGTGGCCTCATTAGTATCGACCCACGCTCGCACGCTTCGAGAAAATGTGCCAATTATAACGATAGCGATAACAACTAGGTTGGTGACACGCGACAGCCACGCGTGGTTAGCCAAATATGTTGTTGCCCTTATTAAAGAGGATTACATAATATAGTGACATCTAGAACAGCTCGGCCTGCTTCCAGAATGCCGTGACCAGTGTGGGCCGACGCCGCATGCGCCGCAAGGCCGCACGGGCGGCCGTGCTGAGTTCGCCCAGGTCGCGCGGACAGAGGTTCGGAAGTTCGTTTTGCTTGAGATAGCCCCAGTTATGTTCCACCGGATTCAATTCGGGCGCGTACGCGGGCAGCCACTCCAAGGTGAGCCGGTTGCGTTGGGCAACCACGAAGTCGCGGACGAGCGCGCTGCGATGGCCGGGCAGGCCATCCCAGATCACCAGCAGCGGCCTTCGCAAGTGCCGCATCAGGTGCTGCAGAAACTCGATGATCTGCGGCCCCTTGATGGCTCCCGGAAACAGTTTGAAATAGAAGTTCCACCACGTGATCCCCGCCATGACCGAGAGCGTCTTCCAGTTGAAGTGGAATTGGAGCACCGGCGTCTGGCCGCGCGGTGCCCAGGTCTTCACCCGGTGGGGCCGTTCGCTCAATCCACTTTCGTCGACGAAGACGATGGTTTGGCCTCGCTTTTTGGCGTTTTTTTTAACTCCGGCCAGCGCTGGCGTTTCCAGCGCCGAATCGCCACCTCGTTCCGTTCCAAGGCCCGGCCCGCGGGCCGCTGCGGGGTCCACCCCAAGTCATGCAGCAGGCGCCAGGTGTGCACCGTGGAATACTTGACGCCACACTCGCGCTCGATTAGATCGGCGACCCGCCAAGCCGTCCAGAGGCTGGTGCCGTACCCCAAGGCCTCCGGGCCTCGCTTCAAGCCCTGCACGATGCGCTGGCGATCGGCAGTGGTGAGCTTCGGCGGCCGGCCCGCCCGAGGCGTGCGCTTCAAGGCCTGGGCGCCACCATGCTCTAACTGCCGGGCCCAACGGTTCACCGACTGGCGATGCACTCCGACCCGGCGCGCCACTTCGGCCTCGGGCACGCCCCGTTTCAGCAGCCGCGCCGCCTTCAAACGCCGCTGCTCTAACTTGACTCGATCGCGTTTCACTCCGGCTGGATGTCCCATGCCCGAGAGTATAGCGGAAATGGCCGCAATTGTCACTATATTATGTAATTCTCTTTAGGATCGCAGCCGAGCATTACCTTTCGTCGAGCCACCCGAGGATGGTCACAGTCACTTTGGGCTCGGAGGAAGGTATCGTTCTGGCGGGATGTGTAATCAGCTCTTTCTCTTCACGAGTTTCAAGGTTCATTCCCCATACATGTTCCTCAGGCTGATAATTCTTAGACCGTGGGTCTGAGAATGCTACGAATTTGCCTGATCGTGACAGGTTGTGTGGCTCGATTCCATAAGATGTGTGCAGCGGTATCTGGCCTAGAACTTTGCGCTCAGGAGTTGTGATCACTAGGAATCTTTGGGGTTGCGACCCTGTTTTCTTCTGCGCAAAATCTTCGAAAATATAATTCCCCTCGGGCGACTGCCCGATCAGGACTGGAGCCGTCCCAGTGGGATTTCTGTAGTCCTGCATTTGGAGCCGGCCCTGTTCCAGCGGAAGACGACCCAGCGCCCCTCCGTCTTCGCTGACGACATAAGTCCCCACCTTACTTTGCGGTCCCGACTCCTCTCCAAGATCTACGGAGAAAAACAGCCTCTTTCCATCAGCGAGCCAGCCCACGGAGTTGATAGAACAATCAGAACATTGTCGGAACAAATTTGTCATGTCCCAACTCTTCAGGAGCTTCCCGGTCGCCACCTCGTGAATGAAAACGATATTTTTTTGTTTCACGACACTCACGTAGCCAATTTTGGTTCCTGAAGGACTGATGAACAAGCGCGCCGCAGCGTAATCTGCATCTTGCTGGATTTCAAAGAGTTTGCGGTATTTGTTAGAAGCGTCGAGAGCGAGTTCGTAGACCGCTGGCCGCCCAGCATAGACCCCGGGAGTAGAACCCCCGAGCCATTGTCGCTCTATCCCCGACGCGTAGGCCTTGTTTTCTGCCACAACCATTCCTCCCGGGATAATTTCGAAGTGGGGACCCTCATCTGAAAATACTCGCGAGGGCTTCGCATCCGGCATGGAAACGAGGAAGATGTCAGTCTTGCTGTAAATACGGACCATCGTCAGCCTCTCCGAAATAGAAGCTGGAATGTTGTAACCGGGGGGATGGGGTCGGCGGCTCTCGGGTGCCTCTTGGTAGGAGAGCGAATAGACCAAGCTAGTCCCTGTCGCTTGGTATGGAAACAGGGCCAGAAACACAACAGCCAAGACGGTGCAATAACGCTTCATGGCGATAAAAATTCAGTCATCTGAACAATCCAATTAAAGCTTTTGAGGCGAATGGCGGGTTACCTCGGCTTCACGCGGCGGACGGTCACGTCCATGAAGTGGCGCGCCGGCGCGGTGCCGATCGTGATCTCATGTGACTCAGTCCAGTCGCCTTCCTGGTTGATGCGCAGTACGGAGCTGGTTTTCACCGGTCCAATCGTGAAGCCCCACGAGAGCGAGGCGCCATCCTCGCCCGGCTTGACCTCGCACTCAAGCCAGCGGCCATCGTTGAAGGCGCGCATTTGGTAGGTTCGGGATTCGTCGTCGAAGGAGATCAAACCGAAGGCTTGCAGGATCGGCTTGCCGTCCGATTTCGCACGGCCGACGCCTTCGATCTGCAGGATCAAGCCATCCAGCTTGAATTGCGCCTCTTCCGTCTGCGACATTTCGATGGCTTGGCCGGGCGTTCGCAACATGGATGCGTCGCCGGACCACTTGCCGACGAGAAAGGCCAGCTTCTTCATAGCGGCGCGTTGCGCGGCGAGGTCGGGGGTGTACGGTATTTGCGCCGTGCCAGCAACTCCGAAGGAGGTCACGATCACAATGGCTAGAGCGGAGTGTACCATCAGGCATGATAAGGGAAATGAATTAGTGTGCAGGAACTGCCTTGAGATCGTCATCACGTCCCAACAAGTAGCTTCTGACGGCGCTGAGGGGACCTAGTACCTTCGGCGCTCGGACAACTGAGCTATAAGTGTAGCACGCCGCCGGCGCTTTCATCAGGCTGCGACTTCGCTCAGCCTGCCTGCGCAACGTCGAAGCGGGCCGGGTGAAGGGCGAGTGTGCAAAACTGACTCACTCTTCCGGGGCCCCTCCTGCTTTTCTTCCGATCTTGGAGCTAGCCTCAAGAAAAGAAAGAGGAAAATAATCTTCTGGGGACAACGGCTGTTTCGCCACCGTCTCATTTTCGCCTGCTACCCTTATAGAGGACGCTGGCGCTAGTCTGGCAAACGAGGGCGTTCCGGCCGGCGCTGGCCGCGACCCGCGATCGAGGGAAGGCAGATGATTTGGATACCCCGCAGGGCCGCAAGATGGAGTTCAATCGCCTGCACCAGCGCCCTCGCCCGGGGGGAGCAGCCCGGCGATACGCGAACGCTGACCAACGAAGCCGGAATGTCTATGAAGAGAAAAGGGTTGTTGGAAACGTGCCGATTGAGCGAAGGCTTCCTGAAGCGCGGGAGTGACGCGCGGTGGCCGCTGAAGCCGGGCGACGTCCCTACGGATGCGGGTTGGAGGGGTACCCCCCACTCAAATGAAAAACAAACCCGAGAAGTTATTTAGAATCAACAAAAGTTCGGAAAAACAAACCTAGAACAAACCTAAACAAACCCGAGAACCCCAGTGCGCGAGTAAGATAAGCGATTTAGAATCAGTGCGGCGTTTTCAGGGAGGACCAAACAAACCTGAGCAAACCTAAACAAACCCGGGACAGGTCGGGTCAGAGCAAGTCATTATATATCAGTATCATAGGCATTCAAATGCGGAGGCTTGACAGAATTTACCGCCGCGGGCAGTCTGGGAATCGGATCGGCAACAGGAGGAATCATGAAGTGCGCGCATCTCGATCAAGTTCGCAAGGTCTCGCCGAGCGGAGCAGGTTGCAAGGAGTGTCTCGAGACGGGCCAGAAATGGGTAGCGTTGCGCCTGTGCCTGAGCTGCGGGCATGTCGGCTGCTGCGACTCGTCGCCCGGCCGGCATGCCACGCAGCACTTTCACGACACCAACCATGCGGTCATGCAGGCCTTCGAGCCCGGCCAGGACTGGCGCTGGTGCTATGTGGACAAAGCGTATGTGTGAATCCTGCCGTCTCGCAACCTCCCCGATCAAAACGCATAGCCGATGCCGGTGGTGAAGGTAACGCTGTTCTTCTTGTTTCCTGCCGGCGGATTGCTCAGGTAAAGGTCAATAACGCCGGTGTTGAGCGAGAACTTGCTGGCCACCTTGATCGAGAGCGTGGTGGCGGTATCGAACCGATACTGGCCGGTGTCGGAGAGATTGGGGTAGAAGTTGAAATCATGATCCAGCCGGATCCGCTTGGAGAACTGGTGGCCGAGTATTTCGCCAATCAGACCCTGCGCGCTATCGTCCCAGCTTCCGTCAAAGAACTTCTCGTGAACGTAGGTAAGTCCGCCGAGGGCGCTGAAAGTGGTGTTCGGGTTCTTGATCAGGTCGCGCCCGTAACCGCCGCCGTAGGTCTGCCGCCAATAGAGCCCCTGAGTGGAGATGTGGTCAAACTGGACGAGGCCGAAGACAAAGTTAGACTGGGTAAACAGGTATTGCGGCCGGACGTCCGTGCTGAAGGTGTGGGAATCCACGAAAACGCCGTTCTCGGTGGAATTGGAAAGCAACGTGGCCAGGTCGAAATTGGTGCGCCAATGAGGCGTAAAGATGGGCGTCGCCGGCCGTTCCCGCACGGCGTTGATGGTGGTTGTGAAGGTTCGGGTGTCCTGGTTGCCGTACTGCAAGCCGTATCCGAGACTGGCGCTGCCTTTCCAGTCCTGCCAGGGCTTGGCGGTATGCTCCACCAGGCTGTTATAGTCGGAGACGGGCATGATCACCTCCACGCTGGCGGCCGTTACCGTCTGAGGCGCGCCTTTCGCGGTCACTTGCCAGTCGCCGGACGGTTCGAGCTGAAGCTGTCCTTCCACCGGAGGTTTACCCTTGACCACGACGGTCGCGGGCTTCTCAACCGAAAAGGACGCCACTTTGTCCATTGGGATCGTCAGTTCACCCAGGATGTCCGACTTCAGGTCCAGATTCCCACCCTTCACCGTCACCAGCTTGCCGGTAACGCGGTCGCCGTTTTTCAAGGTCACCACATCAGCCCATGCCGCCTGCGCGCAAACGCCGGCGAGGACAGCCACCAACAGGACAGTCTTCATGGTTCTCTCCGTGGAGCGAGATTTGTCGAACTTCCCCCTTTGATGATTCTAACTGACAACAGGGCGATAACCGCGACCCTTGGGCGCCGGCTCAGGCCAGGACTGACGCCGGCGGTGGGGCTCAGCCACGGAGGGCGCGAGGCGGGGCCAATCGAGGCGCTCGGGGTGCGAGTTGCTTGACAAGCGAACGCGCAGTCCGCTACTACTTGAAGAGCAGGACCGCCACTGGGAGGTCGTCTAACGGTAGGACTGCAGACTCT
>Ga0335085_10004872_pt1 | contig 21932 bp, 19 predicted proteins | sample Lox_Sample_45_FD_206712 | JGI IMG/M metagenome (GOLD analysis project Ga0335085, IMG submission 206712) | Soil microbial communities from Loxahatchee National Wildlife Refuge, Florida, United States - Lox_Sample_4.5 | ecosystem: Environmental > Terrestrial > Soil > Wetlands | place: USA...
TGGCCAAGACCGTCGCGCCCATTTCTTCAAAGGTCTTCATAAAGCCGTCGCGAATCATCGTATGATAAATCCGCTCCGAGCCCGGCGTGACGAGGAAGCTCGTCTTGGCCTTCAGTCCCGCTTTGAGTCCCTGCTGCGCGATATGGGCCGAACGGGAGATATCCTCGTACGAGGAGTTCGTGCAGCTCCCGATCAGCGCGGCCTTCAGTTGGACCGGATAGTTTTTCTCTTTCGCTTCGGACATCAGTTTGGAGATCGGCCGGGCCAAATCCGGCGTGTGCGGTCCGACGACATGGGGCTCGAGTTCGGACAGATTAATCTCGACGATCTGGTCGTAATATTTTTCGGGGGATTTGAAAACCTCGGGATCGGCCGTCAGGCTCCCGCGGTTGGCCTGCGCCAGCTTGGCCCATTCGGCCCGTTCGGTCAGATCCAGGTAGGCCGCCATCTTGTCATCGAACGGAAAGATCGACGTGGTCGCGCCGAGCTCGGCACCCATGTTTGTGATCGTTCCTTTGCCGGTGCAGCTGATCGTCTCGGCACCCGGTCCGAAATATTCCAGGATCTTGTTCGTGCCGCCCTTCACCGTGAGAAGACCGCAGAGATACAGGATCACGTCTTTCGGCGAGCTCCATCCTTGCAGCTGTCCGGTTAAACGGACGCCGATCAATTTGGGATGCAATACTTCCCAGGGCAGCCCCGCCATCACCTCGCCGGCGTCCGCTCCACCGACACCGATCGCCATCATGCCGAGACCGCCGCCGTTCGGGGTATGGGAGTCCGTGCCGATCAGAAGCGCGCCCGGGAAGGCATAATTCTCCAAAACGACCTGATGGATGATCCCCGCTCCGGGTTTCCAGAAGCCGATCCCGAATTTCCGTGCGGCCGAACGGAGAAAATTGTAAACTTCCTTGTTCTCGTCGATTGCACGCTGAACGTCTTCTTTCGCGCCGCTCTGGGCCCGGATGAGATGGTCGCAATGGACGGTGCTGGCAACGGCCACCTTTTTCTTTCCGGCCTGAATGAATTGGAGAAGCGCCATCTGGGCCGTCGCATCCTGCATGGCGACGCGGTCCGGCCGTAAAAGAAGCTGGGCCTTGCCGCGATCCCAGACCTGGGACTCAAAATCGTCGGCATGAGAAAACAGAATTTTCTCGGTCAGAGTCAGCGGGCGGCCGAATTTCTTTCGGGCCTTGGCCAGCTTTTCCGGCATCGAGGCATAAAGTTTTTTGATGACTTCAACCGACATGGAAAGGTCCTCCCTCCTCATTGTGCGGAAACTTTATTCTAAGTGCCGCCGCAACACTAGTCAAGCCGTTTGAAGAGCCGGCTCAATCGACGGAACTTATCTTCCAAGAGCGCTATTTGAGCGGCGGGACTTCTTTCTTTTTCGGGGCCGCGTAGTTGATCAAATAATCGAACAACCGAATCAGGCGGCTGCCCTGTTGTTTTTGATCGATCCAATGACCGACGAGACCGATCGTACGGGCCAGAATGAAAAAGCCGTTTAGGCTTTCGACCGGGAATCCGAGATCGACGAGGACGGCCGCCATCGTTCCGTCCACGTTCAGGATCAAGGTATCTTTTTTGGCCGTGGTGACCTTTTCGACTTCCAGCGCGAAGTCGAGGTGCGGAGTAAAAAGCTTCTGACTCTTCACGTAATTCACGAGCTCTTTAACCCTTTTATCCGGATTCTTTACACTTTTGACCCGGTGACCGATTCCCGGAACGGGCCCCACGTTGGATTTCATGTAGCTTAAAAACTCGTCGACCGAGAGCTTGTTCTCGACCGCATATTTAAACCATTTGCCGGCATCCGTGACGGCGCCCCCAAACCGAGGTCCGATCATGATCAGTCCGGCCGCCACCGCCTGAGACATCGAAATTCCGGCGCAGGCCGCGATGATCGTCGTCAACGCCCCCGACACCGCCGGACCGTGATCGGCCGACAGCATAACGATCCGCTTGACGATCTCGGCCTCCTGCGGGCTGATCAGTTTCTTATTCCAGAGCAGACCGATGACATGGGGAATTTGATATCCCTTGTTGATCAACTCGGAGGCGGCGTAACCGTAATAGAGCGGCTCCTCGCCGCGATCGTCCGAGATCGTGGTTTTGACGAGCGGCTCCACAAACACTTCACCACTCTTGCGGGACTCCTCGATCGTCTTCGGAAGCTTGGGCAGAGCCTCCGGCTCAACGGCGGGGGATTCTTTGACCACGCCTTTTGCGAGCAGCTCTTGATAGACTTCTTTGATGGCGGGACCGAGCCCTCCAAAGGTGGACGGGACGATCGCTCCCGCCTCGCGCAACCGGTCGGCTTTATGCCGCGCGCTGCCCTCGCCCTTCATCCCTTCCTTTGCGCCGGCGTGGCCGAACTTCATCCCCTTCGGCAGCACTTCCTGACAGAAGCCCGATATGACCGCCATCAGTTTGATTCGGCGCTTCTTGGCCGCGTACCAGTCGGCCGCCCGCTCTTCCAGATCGCCCCCCATCTCGCCCACGATCACGACGGCGTGGGTTTTCGGATCTTTCTCGAACATTTCGAGGTAGGTCACATAATCGGATCCCGGATAGGCATCTCCGCCGATCCCGATCGCGGTCGTGATACCGTCGGCGAACTGGCTGCAGATCCAGATGATCTCGTTCGACAAGCCCCCGGATTTTGTGATCACACCGAACGAGCCGGGTCGGTAGAGTTTGCTCAGGACCAGATTGTCAAACGCGCCACCGATCACCCCAAGGCGGCATTCGCCCGACGAGATGATGCCAATGGCGGACGGTCCGTTGAAGATCTTCCCCTTTTCTCGGGCCACGCGTGAAAGAAGCTTTGTGTCTTTTTCGGGGACTCCTTCCGTGATCATCGAGACCAGCCGGATGGCATCGATGTTCAACGCCTCGCGGGCCGCGCCGAAGGCCCGGTCGGGACCGACGTAGACGAGGCTGGTGTTGATGTCCGGGTGATCGGCAACCGCCTCGGCCACGGTCTTGTAGACCGGGATCGAAACGATTTCACTCCCAAAAGGAACTTCGTTGATCTTTCCGGCATCCGGAGGAAAAACGAACGCCTGGACCGTCAGCGGGGTTTTCGCCAGGTGACAAAACTCGGCCATCCGCCGGGCCGCATTGACTCCGGCCGGGCCGCCCTGGATGACTACACGCGTATCGCGATCGGCTACGATACTCATTGTCTTGCCTCCCCGGCCTTCGCGCTTCGCAAGGTCGACGGTGCGGTTTTCTTATGGGATGAGGAGCCGCTGGCGGTTGATTCTTTCTTCAATGACATGTCCACGATATCGGTCAATGGCGTGTATCGGTCAAAGACATGGATCAGAAATCCCTCGGCTTCGAGCGCCTTCATGGCGGCCAATCCCTCTTTTTCAAAGGGACCTCCGCGGCGGACCCAGATTTCGACTCCGTTGAGCTTTCCCTCGGCCTTGGCTTTGCGGAAGCCGGCGATGATACCGGCAAAGGTTTTTTTAACGTTGGTGAAATTGGCGATCGCACCGCCGACGATGATCCGCTTCAGGTTGGGAAGTGCGCAGACCTTTTCGGTCAGTACCTCGACCGCCCAGTCCGGAGGATCGCCGGAGTATTCGGCGTAATTCGCCGGTTTTCCACCCAGGGCCACGACGGCGTCGGTGTAGAAGACACTGGCGCCGCCCCCGGCCGGAAGCAAGGCCGTATCTCCGCCCGGAATCTCGATGAATTTGACCGACCCTTTGATCTTGGAATCCACCTCCATGACGGCCCGTTCGTGCGCGGAATAAGGCCGGCCAAACTCGGCCGCGAACGAAAAGTCCCAGTCCGGATGTCGAAATCGGGAGTCCGCATCCAACAAGGTCACCGCATCCAACGCCACCAGTTCTTGATCATTTGAACGAAGTACGAGCGGATTGATCTCAAGATATTGAGCGTCTTCTTGGTCATAGCATTGATAAAGTTTGGCCGCAAACCCCGCGACTTTTTCGGCCAGATCTTTGCCGAACCCGGCCCGTTTGGCCAGATCCGCCATCGCTTCTTTCGAGGGAGTCTCCCCGATCGGAATCGGGAGTTTCTGAATCCGTTCCCAGTTCGATTCGATTTCGATGCCGCCCACATTGGCCAAAAGCAGCTCGGTCCCTTCTCGCGTCGATTTGACCGAGATGTAATATTCTTCTTTGTGAGGAATCATTTCGGAGACGATAACCTGAGAGACCGTCATTCCGCCGCCGAGGGTTTTCCCCAGCATTTCCTTGACCGCCTGTTTTGCCGCCGGCCAATCCAGATTCACTTTCACCAGGCCCAGCTTCATTCGGGATCCGATCGCCTCGTGGGCTTTGACCACCAAATGGGATTCTTTAAGCCATGTTGCAGCGGAGGATGCCTGCTCAAAATGGTCTGTGGAGGTGACGACGACGTAACCAGGGACCGCCATCCCCCACTTCTTCAGCAAGCCCATCCCTGGGCCTTCAAGCACTTTTGCCATGGTATCGTCTCCTTACCCTTTCAGCTCTTTATGGCACCCTAATTGATGGATCGGAACCCTTCGTTATCTACAGAAAAAGTGATTTATTATAACCAGTTTTATTAAATTCCTCAATAGAAAAAAAGACCTATCGCTGCAGTCTCGGATAGGTCTTTAGACCCACCTGTTTAATCGAAAGAGGTCCCCAGTTGTTTCTTTATTGAATCCCAAGATGGACCCTGCGGTTCTTTGCGTAACAGTCCTCGTTTTGTTCCGTGCAAAACGGACGCTCCTCGCCGTAACTGATCGTTGAAAGCCGGGCTTCATCAATACCCAACACCTTGAGCAGTTCCTTCACCTTATTCGCCCGCCGTTCTCCGAGGGCCAGGTTGTAGTCGGTCGTCCCACGCTCATCGCAATGGCCTTCAAGGCGGATTTTGACATCCGGATGGGCCTCAAGCCAGCGAACGTTCTCTTCCAATACCGGACGCATATCGTCCCGAATGAGGTACTTGTCAAAATCGAAATAGATATCGGCCAATGTTTTTTCCTCCGGAGCCGGGGTTTCTGTGGTTTTAGTAATCGTCATCGGCTCCGGAGGTTGCTCTGCTTTTGGGGCCGGTGGCGCCGATGGGATTTCTGCCGCAACAACAGGAAGCCCAATCGCGATCTGCGACATTTGTTTCACCAAGCGGTCCAGCGTTGTGTCCAAAGATTCCTGGACCACGTTCATGGGGGATTCCCAGGATTTGATCGTCCGATCGATTCCGTCCTCGGCTTCTCCCTTCCAGATGACTTTCCCGGTTTGGGTTTCGATCAGCTGAACATCTTCAATTCGGGTCAGGGCCGTTGCTTTAAAAACCCGAGGATACCCCATCCCCCCGCTCCAGAGCAGAAAAGGTTCTTCCTTGCGGGGAGGGATTACCGCCCCGGATAAACGGGCCATCTGGCTTGTCAGAATGGCATCCAGTCCCATTTCAGACCACTTTTTCAAATTCTCGGTTTTTTCCCCTTGGCGATGAATGCTTTCGACCTCTCGGAAGATTTCTGCAGCTCGAAGTTTCTTCACCCATTGCTCCGGAACTTCGTTAAGCAGATCGGTTCCGCGGGCCGGATCGCTATAAAGCGAATAATTCAGATCGCCCTTTAGAATTCGCTCTCGGATGTCTCTTTCCTCCGGCGGTCGGTCATCTTCGGGAGGTAACACCCCCACACGCCAACGACGCATCTCGGGTTGATCGGTAGAATAAACTTGCAAGTGGGAGATTGACTGATCCGCCAGCTGTATGGCCAACTGATTGATCGCGCCGCGAAGCGCCTCGGCGGCGTAACCCTTGTCCCGGCCGGGTTCTCTTTCCTGTCGCCGAAGTTGCTTGTCCGATGTTCCTTCCCAGAGAAGTTGTCCGGTCCGGGTGCTGACCAGCTTCAGGTTTGCGAACTGAACATGCCCCTCAATCTCATGGTCCGAAGCGCTTCCGCCGTAGAGATGGAGCAACTCCCCGAACAGAACGGCGTCGGTTCCCTGCGAACCGAGTTCATGCATGCGATCGGTTGCGGACGGATTCAGCGGTCCGGACAGCTTCTGGATTCGGCTGAAGAGATGTGAAACCCGAAGATGTTGAACCATCCGTTCCGTCACCATTTCGGCGAGATTGGGGGGCAGGTTCTGTTGCGCGGCCCAGGATATTTCATCCGAGGAACGTCGGTCTTCCAGATCCACGATGCCGACATTAATATCGTGAGGGTGGGACGCGATAAAGATTTCACCGTCTTGGAGCGAATAAGACACGGGCTGAACCGATGCGCAGCCGACCGCAACGAGGCCGGCGCAAGCGGCGGCCAGAATCCTGCCCAGCATCGAATGAAGCCGAGTTCTCCCCTTCCCCGATCGGTCAATGCTACTTGAGCGACGCGATAAAGTCATCGATTGGAATCGCCGGCATCGTCAGAAATTGAACCGAGCCTCGCGAGCCTAACTCCACCGAAATCTTGGCAATGGCCTTGTTATCTTTGGCCTCGATAATGTTTACGAAATCATACGGCCCCAGAAGGGCGTACTGGGCAACGACTTTGGCCCCCATCGCCTCGATCTCTTTGTTGACCTGATTAATACGGCTGGGTTTGGCCTTGATGGTTTTCCGGCCCTGATCTGTCAATGTGCTGAGCAAAACATAAGTCGGCATGGCGAACCCTCCTTGTGTTAGAAGTCGGCAAAAGGAATGACCGGACGGCATTAGTTTACCCGGATCGGGGTCGTTTTTCAATTTGTTTCATTTACCGCGGGATCATGACAAGATCACTGGAGACGAGTGGACGAGAAAAAGCGGGAGGAAGGCGTAGGTTGTGGAAGTCCCCCGGGATTGCTCCCGGGGGAACTTGAATTAGCCCATCGACATACGAATAACGGAAGCGCCCGTGATAACTTTACGCGATCGAATCGATGATCGCATTCAAGGCGGGGCTCGGACGCATCGCTTTGGTCGCTTTCTCCTCGGTGGGATGATAATACCCGCCTATATCAACCGGTTTTCCCTGGGCGCCGATCAACTCGGCAGCAATCTTGGCCTCATTCTGTGCCAATTGTTGGGCGACCTTTGCAAACCGCGCCTGCAGATTCTTATCGTCCGTTTGCTCGGCCAAGGCCTGCGCCCAGTACATCGCGAGGTAAAAATGGCTCCCGCGATTATCGATCTCGCCCACCTTACGTGCCGGCGACTTGTTGCTCTCCAGGAATTTTGCGTTTGCACGATCAAGCGTATCCGCCAAAATCTTTGCCGTGGGATTATTGGAAACTTTGCTCAGATGTTCCAAGGAAGCGGCCAGCGCCAAGAATTCGCCGAGTGAATCCCAGCGTAAATAGCCCTCTTCCTGAAACTGCTGGACATGTTTCGGCGCCGAGCCGCCGGCCCCGGTCTCGAAAAGGCCACCCCCGTTCAGCAGGGGGACGATCGAGAGCATTTTTGCGCTGGTCCCGATTTCAAGAATCGGGAAAAGGTCCGTGAGGTAGTCTCGTAATACGTTTCCCGTAACGGAGATCGTATCTTTCCCCTCCTTCATCCGTTGTAGCGAGAAACGGGTGGCTTCCGCGGGAGACATGATCCGGATGTCGAGGCCTTTCGTATCATGATTCGGCAAATAGCGATTGACCTTCTTGATCAGCTCCGCGTCGTGGGCCCGGTTTTTATCCAACCAGAAGATCGCGGGCGCTCCGGTGGCTTTTGCGCGATTGACGGCCAGCTTGACCCAGTCCTGGATCGCCGCATCCTTGACCTGACACATCCGCCAGATATCCCCCTCTTCCACGGTGTGTTCAAGCAAGGTCTGTCCCGATGCGTTAACCACGCGCATCTTGCCGTTGCCCGGAGCTTTGAAGGTCTTGTCGTGCGATCCGTACTCCTCCGCCGCTTGCGCCATGAGGCCCACATTGGGAACGCTTCCCATCGTTCTCGGATCGAAGGCCCCGTGTTTTTTACAAAATTCGACGACCTCCTCGTAGACCGGAGCGTAACTGCTGTCGGGGATGACCGCCTTGGTATCGTGCAGCTTGCCGTCGGGCCCCCACATTTTTCCGGAGTCGCGAATCATCGGCGGCATGGAGGCGTCGATAATCACGTCGCTGGGGACATGCAGATTCGTAATGCCTTTATCGGAATTCACCATCGCCAGCGCCGGTCGCTTGCTATAGACGGCCTGAATGTCCGCTTCGATGGCGGCACGCCGATCGTCCGGCAAGGTTTTAATCTTGGCATAGAGGTCGCCCAGTCCGTTGTCGGGATCGACGCCCAGTTTTTGAAACACGTCCTTGTATTTTTCAAACACCTCTTTGAAGAAGACAGAGACCACATGACCAAAGATCTTCGGATCAGAAACTTTCATCATGGTCGCTTTGAGATGGACGGAGAAGAGTACTCCCTGCTTTTTTGCGTCTTCGATCTGCGCCTCGAGGAATTCGCGCAAGGCGCGGCGACTCATGAAGGTGGCATCGATCACTTCTCCGACCTTCAGGGGCGTCTTGGCTTTCAACACCGTGACTTTCCCGTCCTGACCGACAAACTCGATGCGCGCATCGGTCGCCTCGGTGATCGTGGCCGACTTCTCGTTGGAACGGAAATCGCCTCGTGTCATATGCGCGACATGGGTCTTGGAGTCCGGCGTCCACGGCCCCATCTTATGAGGGTGCTTTTTCGCGTACTGTTTGACCGAAAGCGGTGCACGACGATCCGAGTTGCCTTCTCTCAGCACCGGGTTGACCGCGCTGCCTTTGATCTTGTCGTAGCGCGTCTTGATCTCTTTTTCCTTGTCATTTTTGGGATCTTCGGGATAATCGGGAAGCTTGTAGCCCTGCGCCTGCAATTCCTTGATGGCCGCTTTCAACTGGGGAATCGACGCGCTGATGTTGGGCAGCTTGATGATATTGGCCTCCGGCGTCAGGGCCAGCTTTCCCAACTCGGCCAGGTCATCCGATTGTTTTTGGCGGTCTGTGAGAACTTCGGGAAAATTGGCGATAATTCTGCCGGCCAGGGAGATATCCCTCAGTTCAACGGCGACCCCTGCGGCCTTTGTAAAAGCATTGATAATCGGAAGAAACGAATAGGTGGCCAGCATCGGCGCTTCATCGGTGTGCGTATAAATAATTTTCGATTTTGGGGTGGTCATACCTTCTCCTCGCTTATTTTACGATCCTGTTTGTAAATGCAACATCCCAGAGATTTCATGAGTATATTTAGTCCATCGTATCCTTGTCAACAGGATATTTTTGCAAAAGAATGTAAACCATCGGGAGGAGGAGTCTTCATCACGTACCGTAGCTTCCCCATGCTTGCGTAGAAAGAGAGGGGTCTGTTATACTGAGCTCCTTTCATGGAGGACAGATCGTGATGACGTTGGAGGCCATACAGCAGCGGCTTGGCGCCCTTGCCTGTCCCATCTGCCGGAAACACGACTTCGTCGTCCGCATCAAGACCGAAGGTCCGGATGGGGAGAACGTCTACACGGCGATGTGCGCCGGCTGCCGCTACTCTTTCCCTGTCAGCGCCGAGGTCACGCTTTATCAACGCTCCAATCCCGATATTATTTCGTGGTTGAAAGAGTTCCCCTGTCCGAAATGCGGAACACGCGGGGCGGAAGTGGATTTTCGTTGCACCGTGACGGTTCGGGAAAGTCGCTTGTTTCTCCGATGCAAAAGCTGCCAGTTCGAATTCAATGAAGTGATGGCCGCGGAAGCCTATGAATGACCGGCGCGGAAGTTAAATAAAGGAGAGTCGATGACCCCCGAAATGAAACAGAGTCTGGCCGAGGTGGGCGCCGCGCTCGAGCGCTTGAACCGCGCGCTGTCGGCCGAGCTGACCGAGATCGAGCGCGATGGAGCGACGCCTTCGAAAATCCAGCATCTCCGGGAAGGCATCAAGGCGGTCAAGGACAGCGGGAATATGGTGTTGATCTGGGCGGACTACATCGCCCGGGGAGACTTAGAAGATCCCGAAAATCCCGATGTCGTCCGGGATCCGAATCCTCGGTGAACCCGTTTTAGGAAACCCGGCCAGTTAACCGCTCCAGGGCCTCAAAGTACTTATCGCTCGTCTTCTGGATCACTTCTTTCGGCAGACTCGGCGCCGGCGGGCGATGATCCCATGGCAAGGAATCCAGATAGTCTCGCACGAACTGCTTGTCAAAACTCGCCTGAGCCCTTCCGGAGACGTAACCATCCGCCGGCCAGAAACGGGAGGAGTCCGGCGTCAGGACCTCGTCGATCAGCATAAGACGTCCCGTGTCCGGATCCAGACCGAACTCCAACTTGGTATCGGCGATGATGATCCCCCGTTGGCGGGCCAGGTCCGAGGCCTGTTTGTAAATCATCACGCTCTTGGCGCGCACCTCCTCCGCCACGGTCGCCCCGACCGTATTTCTCATTTGTTCGAATGATATATTCTGATCATGCCCTTCCTCGGCCTTGGTGGAGGGAGTAAAAATCGGCTCGGGCAGTTTTTCAGACTCCGTCAATCCGGCCGGCAGTGACAATCCGCAAATCTTTCCGGTTTGCCGGTATTCCTTCCAACCCGAACCGGACAGATAGCCCCGAACGATACACTCGACCGGAAGAGGTTTGGCTTTCCGCACCAGCATGCTACGCCCATGGAGTGTTCCCTTAAATCGCAGGCAGGGTTCCGGAAATTTTTGAACGTCGGTGGTGATCAGATGGTGCGAGAACGTTTTATCCGCCGCCGCGAACCACTCAAACCAGAATTTCGAAAGTTGAGTCAGTACATATCCTTTTCCGGGAATTCCATCCGGCAGGACGACATCGAAGGCCGAGATTCGATCCGTCGCCACCAGAAGGAGCGCGTTTTCCAGATTGTAAATGTCCCGCACTTTTCCCTGCTTCTTTGGACCCAGAGTTTTCAAATCCGTTTCCAAGACAAGAGGACCATCCCACCGATGTGACTTCGCGATCATGGCCATATGCTCTCCATCCAATCAAGCGCCCGGAATAAACAAGGCCCTCCGGATGATCCGAGGGCCTTGTTGTTTGACTATGAATACAAACCCGCTAAATGTTCTGCATAAATCGAGTTACGTCTTCCTTGGAAACCAATTTTGCGGTCTCGATCGACGGTGCACCGCCGATATTCACCCCAACCGGAACTCGTTTCGGATCGACTTGGCGCAGCCCGCCGAGCACTCGCTCGACGATCAATTCGACCGGCATCGTCATCCCGCCGAATACGCGGGGACCGGCGATCATTCTGGCGTTGCATTCGCCGTACAGTGCGGTCGAAACCTCCCGCGCCATCCATCCGGGGTAATTGAATTCCGGGATCACGATCAGCTTGGCGTTCCGGCAGGCTTTCTGGAGCTCCAAGGTGGGGAACGGCCGCAGGGACCGGATCTTGATCAAACCCGTATGGACGCCTTGCTCTTCAAGCAGCCGAACGGCCTCACGGGATTGCGCGGCGGCCGAGCCTGAAGCGACCAGAAAGATATCCGCATCCGGATTGTTCACCTCCAGAAGACCGTCCATGTAGCGGCGGATATATTTTTTGGCACGCTCCTGCGCCGCCCAGACTTCCTGCTGCCAGACGGCATGAATGTTGTAGGACATGAAATTGCTTTTTTGCACGGGGGCGTCGCGGGAAAGTCGTGCCGGCGGGTTTTCGGCGTCCAGAACCGGGACCGCCCCGTGATACGCCTCGCGGGGAGGAAGCTTAATGTCCTTGGGCGGCATCATGACGTAGCCACGGGCATGGGTGACGAAAAAGCCGTCGTAGGCAATGCCCACCGGAAGCGTCACGTCGTTCATTTCCGAAATGATAAACGACTTCAGGATAAAATCGAACACGTCCTGTTGATTCTCGGCATGGAACAGGATCATCCCGGTATTCAGGAGATAGGAAATTTCGATGTTGTCGGGCTGAATCGCGAGCGGGGCGTTGACCACGCGGCAGGTAAAGATCGCGACGGCCGGAAGACGGTGGCCCGGCCAGGAAGCGATCGCTTCGATTCCGCGCAGCGTGCCCGGTCCAGCCGTGGCCGTGAAACAGCGAACTCCGGCGCGGGAAGCGCCGGCCATGGCCGACATCACTCCGTATTCTTCTTCCCCGCGATAATATTCTTTGACGTATCCTTCGCCGTACAAGACGCCGATCAACTGCATCGTCTCGCTCTGGGGCGTGATCGGATAGGCGACCGAGAAATCCACGTTGGCCCGACGGATCGCCTCCTTTCCGGCCTCCGAACCGGTGATGAAGACGCGTTCGCGCGGGGCCTCGAAAAACATGTATTCCGGCGTGACGATCCGTTGTTTTTTAGCCTCGGCATGGGGGTCTTTTCCGGCTTCTGTTTTGACGGCCGCCGAGGTGATCGGGTCTCCCTGAGGATTCGTTTTCTGCTCGGTCTCGCTCGATTCGCTCATCGTCTTCTCTCCATTTTAAACGCGGGGCATCTGGCCTTCGCGCAGCGGCATCCCTTTCGGCGCGCCCGCCATCGACATCGCCAGACCCTGTTCACGGATCTTGGACCATTCCTCCGCCGTTACGATCTCGCGTTTCCCACCCCCGTAGGGAGGACGGACCGGCGCAGGAATTCCCATGGACTCGCGCACCTTCCGGACCACCTGGCCCAGCCTCCGGATCTTGTTTTCCTCCGAATCCCGGATCGTCAGCATCGCGTCCTCATGCCCCTGTTCGGCGCAGACGGCTGCCGTCAGGCAGTTGGTTCCGGCCCGGATCATCTTCAGCGTCAAATTGGCGTAATGGCAATGGACGCCCACGAAGATGCAGACTTCGATCTTGTTGTGCCAGATCGTGAGATTGGGGTGATTGGGGTTGATTTCCTCTTCCGGTTCGATTTTTGGATATTTTGGACGGTAATCCGGCATCGGAATAATCATCACGTCGGGGATCTCGTTGGCGAGTTCCAGTACCGCCTGCCCCTTGATCTTGGCATGTTCATTCCAGGCCCATAGCACCAGCGGGCCCGGGAAAATGGTCGGGTTCTTCCGAATCAGCATCTGCTTGGCGATCTCTTCCATCACGGCGTCTTCGTTCATCTTGCGACCGTAAACCAGACCTTCGCCCGGATCCGGCAACTCGATTCCCATGGAGGCGGCCGCGGGTGGAACGTAGCCCTCCGGACCGGGTTTCAGCACGTAGGATTCGTCTTTGGTTAAAAGATGCTCTTTTTTTAAGTACATGGCTCCCCGCTCGCTCTTTTATTTATTGATGGGTGAGGGTTTAAGATCTTCCTGCTCATACGACATGTTTTTGGTAACCTTGTTTGTAAACTCTTCGGGAAGCTGGTCGATCATGATCATCTTGATGGCGTTATGTTTCGCCATATTGTCGCATACCCAGACGCACTGCGCGCAACCTTTGCAACGGTCAACCGCCACAAAGGCCGTCTTACGGACTTTGTCGTACTGAATCGTGTTCGCCTCGGGACAGAACTGAGTGCACAGCGTGCAACTGGTCGCACCGCAAATTGCCGGATCGATATTCGCCACTAAATACATGTAAACTCCTTAAACGTGGGTTCGGGTTATTTTCGTCCGGCCTGGGCCGGAACCGCCTTTTGCGCCTGCTTGCCCATCTGCCAATTGTGGGCTTCGGCATAATCCCAGGCGGCGTTTACGGCGGCGATGTTTTTTTCGAGTAACTCCTGTTTGTGCTTGAATTTCCGCTCGACGACCGAATCCAGCGAGGCGGTGCCCCCCGAAACAACGAAACCTTTTCCCAGAAACCGTTCCTTGACCGCCTGGGCGACGGCCTCTCTCGTCGTGAGACCGGTGATGCCGGAGATCGCCCCGACCATCGCCATATTGGTCGCCAGATCCGTCCCGGCGACGTCGAGCGCCATCTGGGTCGCCGCAAGATAGCGGAACTGAACTCCCCGGCCCACGAGATCGGCCATTTCATCGCCGGGCAATGGGATTTCTTCCTTGGAGTTGACCAGAATCGTTCCCCCGTCTTTGATGCCGAAATGAAACGGCATGGTGTAGGACTTGCCGTGGGTGATGACCTGGGGATGGAACACCATGATGATGTGCGGAAACATGATCTCGCCGATTTCGTAGATCTTGTCGCTTGAGACGCGAACATACGACTCGACCGGCGCCATCCGCTTTTCAGATCCGTAGAATGGAACGATCGTGCTCTCGCCGCCGGCGTTGATCACGGCCGTGGAGAAAACGTGTGAGGCCGTCACGACGCCCTGGCCGCCGACCCCCGCCATACGGATGTTGAATCTCATTTCGCCACCTCCGTGGTTTGGATGGCCTTTTTGGCATATTCTTTATAACCCCACTTCTCGGCCAGGTACTGCTTGGCGTCCTCGGTGATATATTCCTTGAATTGGTATCGATCGTTTTCGACGTTCTTGGCGTCTTCCATTACTTTATCGGTGGGGATGGCATACTCGATGTTGCAGGAAGTGTAGGCCTGGATATAGGTCGGACCGACTTCCCGGGCGATCAAAACCGCCTTTTTGATGCTTTGCTCGACCCGTCTCGGGTTGTTCGGTACGACGACCGCCACGTAAGCGCAGCCGGCTGTTTTGGCCAGATCCGGCATATCGATCTTCTCGAATTTCTTTCCCAACGGCGCCATTTTTAAGACCGAGCCGATATTGGTCATGCCGCTTTCCTGACCGCCGGTGTTTCCGTAGACTTCGTTGTCCAACATGATCGTCGTAAATTTTTCCTTTCTGAACCAGGAGTGCATCAGCATGGAAAACCCGATATCGGCCAGCCCGCCGTCTCCTGCCATCACAACCACGTCCTTGTGCTTGTCCGGAAAACGGGTCATCAACCCGCGTTTTAGCCCCGAGGCCACTGCGTTCGTGTCGCCGTAGTTTCCGTACACAAACGGGATAGCGGCTTGAGAAAGGGCAAGGCGGCCGCAACCGGCGGTGCCGACCGTGATAGTGTCCTCCGGATTGGGCAAAGCGATGAGAGAAAGGCGGATAAAGAGCGTCATGGCGCAACCGGCGCACATCGGATGCTCTTCGAGAACTTCCTTGAACGTTCCAACCTGGGCGACTGAGACTTTTTTCCCGAACGGACCGTGCTCGATCAGGTCTCGGTAATCCTTTGGCATGTATTTCTCAAAACCGGGTGTTGCCTTGACATAATCTAGACTCATCGCCTGCCTCCTTTTACGATGGATTTACTTCGGGAAAACCAGCAAGTTTGGGTTTATCCTATCGAAATTCATTGTCTTCGTCAATGAGCCAAAAGACCTATTACGTCTTTTTATAAAGACCCAGCCCATCAGCCTTTTTTCCGATCCATCCTCTCCCAGAACCCACTTACTATAAATCAGATACCGCCCCTTAGTCAATAAGAAATGTGCCGAATCCTTTGTTGCCACCTCTACGACTCCGGCGTATAATAGAACCCCACCGCCATGAAGAGCCAAACAGACGGCATTTACGACGAGGTTCTGGATTTTATCCGACATCCTGTCGAGGGACGATTTGACACATTGGCCCTCCGGGTGTTTTCGTTTCAGTTTGATCGCAATCCATCCTATCGGCGATACTGTGAGGCGAAGGATCAAACGCCGGACACCGTACGGTCCTGGCGCGAGATTCCGGCCGTTCCCACGGCCGCGTTCAAAGAACTCGATCTTGTCTGCGATCGGCCCCAAAAGGTTTTCCTTACGAGCGGGACATCCCAAGGCCCAAGCAAACGTGGACGCCATTCGGTTCCGAGATTGGATATCTACCGCGCGTCGGTCCTCCCAAATTTTACGGCTCATCTTCTGCCGGATCTTGCCGAACTCCGAATGCTGCTCCTGGCGGGTTCTCCTGCGCTCTGGCCCCACTCTTCTCTGACGCATATGATGGAGGTCGTCCGACAGGAGTACGGCGGCCCCGACTCGGCCTATTATATAACGGAAGCGGGTCTCGACCTCGACGGCCTCTCACGTTCTCTCCGGGAGGTCTGTGAGCAAAACAAACCCGTGATGCTGGCCGGCGTCACGCTTGCGTTTCATCAATTTCTGGAGCACTGCCAAGTGCACCGCATGGCATTTCGATTGCCGCCGGGTAGCCGAATCATGGACACCGGCGGGTTCAAGGGTCAGAAGATCAACCTCTCCCCTGCCGAACTCTATCGTCGGTATGAAATCGTGCTGGGAATACCACAAACGCACATCGTCAACGAGTACGGCATGACCGAAATGGGCTCGCAGTTTTACGACAATGTATTGGCCGATTATCTAAACGGCCTTTCGCGCCCCCGTCATAAACGGGTCCCGCCCTGGGTCCAAACACGGGTCGTGGACCCGGAAACGCTGGAGGAGCGGCCAGCCGGTTCGACGGGGATGCTCCGGCATTACGATCTGGCCAATTGCGGTTCGGTTATGGCGCTCCAGACGGAAGACATCGGCCACACCGTCGGCGACGGATTCGAGGTCACCGGACGCGCATCGGGCAGCGAGGCCCGCGGTTGTTCGTTACTGATCGAAGAAATCCTGAGGACCCAATGACCAATCCCATCACACTGGACGGCTTTTTCCTCCCGCCCCCGATCAAGGTCACGACCTTTACAAAACTCGAATTCGGGCCGGTTCAGATTCGCCTTCCCGTTTTGACTGCGACCACCCTCTCAGACGTGATCAATCAGCTTCTGACCGCCCAGGAGCAGTATCTTTCCAAGCAATCCACACCGGCCATTCTGGAGATGATCGACGCCGCTGTGGCGAGATGGTTAAAACCGGACGACCCCGCGCGGGAGATAGCCGAGCGTGTCCTTCCCAGCATCACGGGCCTCTCCCCCGCCATGATTCGGCTCGGTCTCACACGGATGCTGGAGGGCTACCGTAGAGACGAACTTTACAAGATCCTCCGTCATGAACTGGGGGACGCGCATCTGCTGGATGAATTTCAACCGAAGAAAGAAAATCTCCCCGGCTTGACCCGAGCCGTCGGTCCTCGAATCACGACGAACATTCTCGCCGGAAACATCCCCGGCCTCGGGATCGCCGATCTGATCGCAACGCTTCTCACCAAATCGGCCTGCGTTTGCAAGGTGTCTTCTCACGAACCGCTTTCGCCGGCCCTGTTTGCTCAGACGCTGGTTCAGGTCGAACCGCGCCTGGCCTACTGCCTTGCAGTGCTCGGATGGTCGGGCGGCCATCCCGAAGCCAAAAGCCTTGAGGAAGTAGCCTTTGACCGAAGCGAGTTGGTCACGGCTACGGGAAGCGACGAAACCGTCACGGCCGTTCGACAAGCCGCCGCTCAGAGTCAGCCGGTTTCAGGCCGATTCATCGGCTACGGACATCGCGTGAGTCTGGGCTTGATCGGCCGAGAAGCGCTCGACAATCTTAAGAGCGTGGCTCAAGCCGCGGCGCTCGATGTGGCGATGTATGATCAGCAGGGTTGTCTTTCGCCGCACTTGTTTTATGTCGAAACCGGCGGCGACCATTTTCCCCGACAGTTTGCAAAGGCATTGGCCGAGGAACTAAAACGTCTGGAACACGAACTGCCTCGAGGCACATTGGATACTCCAACGTCCGCGAGACTCCATCAGATCCGGAGCGTGGCCGAGATCAAACAGGCCGATGGGGAAGAGGTGATCGTCTTCGGCAGCGAAACCGGAACGCTCTGGACCGTGATCTACGAAGCCGACCCCGCTTTTGTTTTGTCCCCCCTCTATAGAACCGTCCGGGTCAAACCGATTGATGATCTCATGCATGTCATCCCGCTGCTCGAGCTCTGGCGACCGTATCTTCAAGCGGCCGGCATCGCCGTTTCCGAGCCCCGACGCGTTTTGCTGGCCGAAGCCCTCGCCCGGGCCGGACTGAACCGACTCTGCCCGGTCGGACGGATGCAACAACCGCCGGTCGGATGGCCGCAAGACGGAAGACGATTCATCGCGGATCGTGTGCGGTGGGTGGATCTGGAGATGACGTAAACCCAATGTAGGGGCGACCCGGCGGGTCGCCCAGGAAAAAGGGCGAGGCGCCGCCTCGCCCCTACGGGGAATTATGAATCGTGAATTAAAAAAAGATTTTCTCCGTTACCTCTGTCAGACCTCTTCTGAACCGATAGGAATCGAGGTGGATCGCGCCGAGGGTTGCTGGATCAAGGATCGCTCGGGGAAAAAATATCTGGATTTTATATCGGGCATCGGGGTGGCCAACCTGGGCCACGCCCACCCGGCTGTGGTCAGAGCCGTCGCCGATCAGGCCGATCGTTATCTTCACGTGATGGTCTACGGTGAGTTTATCCAGGAGCCGCAGGTCCGTCTGGCCGAGCGCTTAGCGCAGGTTGTTCCCAAACCGCTGTCGGTCACTTACTTTACGAACAGCGGGACCGAGGCTAATGAAGGCGCGCTTAAAACGGCAAAGAAATACACAAGGCGAAAGAAACTGATCGCTTTCAAGGGCGGTTTTCATGGTGATTCTCAGGGATCCCTTTCCGTGACGGGACGCGAGGTATACCAAAAACCGTTCCGTCCGCTCCTGCCCAACGTCTTGTTTCTCCCCTTTAATCGCACGAAACCTTTAAAAGCAATCGATCGCCGGACGGCCGCCGTGATCGTCGAGCCGATACAAGGCGAGGGCGGCGTGAAGCTTCCGGACGACGGTTTTCTTGCCGCACTTCGCCAACGGTGCGACGAGACCGGTACGCTTCTGATCTTTGATGAAGTGATGACCGGAATGGGCCGGACCGGAAAGCTTTTCGCTTCCCAACACTGGAACGTCGTGCCGGATCTTCTTGTCCTGGCCAAGGCCCTCGGCGGCGGAATGCCTCTGGGGGCATTTATCGGCCGGCCGGAAATAATGGAAACGCTGTCGAAGGATCCCCCGCTTTCCCACGTGACGACCTTTGGGGGCCATCCGGTCTGTTGCGCCGCCGGACTGGCCGCTCTGGATTTTCTGATCGAGAACAAATTGCCGGAGCGCGCCGAGCGGCTCGGTCAATACCTGATGGACCGATTAAAAAAAATGTCCGACATCGGCGGCGTGAAGGATGTGCGGGGCAAGGGATTGTTAATAGGCTTTGAGCTGGAGACCGCAAAACTAACGGAGCGTTTTGTCAGAAATTGCCGCGAGGCCGGCCTGATCCTCGGCTGGACGCTACATTCCAACACCGTCGTCCGCCTGGCGCCGCCGCTCATTATGGCCGAGCAAGAGATCGATCGGGGAATCGAGATCATGCGGGAAGCGCTCTGCAAGGGGTTGAGAAAATAGGCGGTTCTTATCCGAACGCCTCCTGACCTCGTTTAATCACCTCGTCCAGCTCCTCCGGGCTCAACGGCTTTTGATCCAGATAATCATTGAAGGCTAAGATGAAGGCCCGGGGCACGTCCACGGTCTTCTTAAGGCGGCGGAGCATTTTCTTCTCGAAGCGTCGCAACTCGTTTGGGGACGGCCAGTCATGAAAAAAAAGTTGGAAGGCCTGGCCGAAAGCTCCTCGCCACGGCTGCAAGGCATCGGGCGCGTTCTGCCGTGAGACCTTGAGGAGGAAGCGGTAGGCCGAGACCAGGCGCGAGAGATCATCCTCTTGCCGCTTTTTAAACAGCCGCCACATGATATAAGCGAGATCCAGCGAACCGGTATTGGGACTATTTATAGCTCTCTTCTTCGGACGGAAACTTCCCCAGCTCGACCTCTTCCTTGTATCGCTGGATGGCCTCAAGAGCCTGGGCCTTGAGATTCACGTAGGTTTTGACAAAGGTGGGATGAAAACGCTCAAACAAACCCAGTAAATCATGAAGCACCAGAACCTGGCCGTCGCAGTGCGGCCCGGCTCCGATTCCAATCGTGGGGATCGAAAGAGTCTTCGTGATCTTCCGGCCCAGTTCCAACGGAACGCCTTCGAGCACGATACCAAAAGCGCCGGCCTCTTCGACCGCTTTCGCATCGGCCATAATCCGCTCGGCCATGGCCGGTTCCCGGCCCTGAACTTTGTAGCCGCCCATGCGATGAATCGACTGCGGCGTCAGTCCGACGTGGCCCATGACCGGAATATCCATCCGGGCCAGGGCCCGGATCCGGTCGGCAACCGCCTCGCCCCCTTCCAATTTCACGGCCGTGGCGCCGGCTTGAAGAAAACGGCAGGCGTTGCGGACGGCATCCTCGACCCCGGGTTGAAACGACATGAACGGCATGTCGCCGATCACCAAAGCATGCTCCACCGCGCGGGATACGATCCGGGTATGGTACAGCATTTCGTCCATCGTGACCGGGAGCGTGTTGGGATTTCCCTGAACCACAACGCCCAAGGAATCGCCGATCAGGATTATGTCAATTCCCGCCTCATCCACAATCTGGGCGAACGGGAAATCATACGCGGTGAGCATCGTGAGTTTCTTCCCATCCCGTTTACGTTTTAGAAGATCAAGAACGGTGATTTTTTTTACCATAATTTCCCCAAGACCGAAGCAGACGGCGTCCTAACGAAAAGACGTGCTTACACAATTCGTTTGGCCGATTCCAAGGTGTTCTGAAGCAACATGGCGATTGTCATGGGACCGACCCCCCCGGGAACGGGCGTGATCCAGGCGGCCTTTTTTGAAACCGGTTCATAATCGACGTCCCCGACGAGCTTCCCATCGGGAAGGCGGTTGATCCCCACGTCGATCACGGCGGCGCCCTCCTTGACCATCTCGGCCGTGACAAACCGCGGTTTCCCGATCGCGGCGATCAGGATGTCCCCTTCCCGGCAGACCGCCCCGATGTCGCGCGTTCGCGAATGGCAGACCGTGATCGTGGCGTTCCGATGCATCAATAAAAGACTGACCGGTCGTCCCACAAGGTTACTCCGTCCGATGATCACGGCCCGTTGCCCCTCGATCGGAATCTTGTGATAATCCAGCATCGCCATGACCCCCGCCGGCGTGCAGGGCACAAACACCGGCGAACCCATCGTCAGATATCCGATGTTGTTGGGATGAAGCCCGTCCACATCTTTTTTGGGAGAAACGGTGTACACCACCTGTTCGGCATCCAGATGCTTGGGCAGCGGAAGTTGAACCAGAATGCCGTGAATCTTCGGATCGTTGTTGAGTCGAACGATCAGGTTGATAAGGTCTTCTTGGCTCGTTGCCGCCGGGAGCTTGTGCTCTTCGGAATAGATCCCGGCTTCTTCACAGGCCTTGCGCTTGTTCCGGACGTAGATCACCGAGGCCGGATTGTCGCCCACCAACACCGCGGCCAGTCCGGGTTGGCGGCCCTCTGCCGTCAATTTCTTAACATCGTCTTTGATCCGGTCTTTTATCTCGGCCGCGATCTTTTTACCGTCGATAATTTCGGTCATATGACGCTTCACCTCTCCCGTCACTGTAGGGGCGTACGGCCGTACGCCCCTACGGAACATCGGGCGGACACGCAGGCCCGCCCCTACACACCCGCTTACGACTTTCTAATTTCGATCACCCGTTTCTCTGTGACGATCCAGTTTACATGGATATCATGATCCCCGGTTGGAACTGGCTCAACGAGTTGCAGCTCAAACGCCAGCCCGATGATCGGAACACGCTCCGCCACAGACGTCAGGAGACGGTCGTAATATCCGGCGCCCTGTCCCAAGCGGTTCCCGCGTTGATCAAAGGCGATTCCCGGCACGATGAAAAGATCCATGCGGTCGACTTCGACCGGCCGAATGGCTTCGGGCTTCGGTTCCGGAATTCCGATCGGTCCCGGTGATAATTCCCGGGTGGGGTCTTTCAATTCAGAGAGCAGCAATCGTTTGGACGCCGGTTCCATCTTCGGAACGGTGACACGCTTTCCCTGCGACAAGGCATGAGCGATCATCCCCGTTGTTTCCACCTCGCTGCCGAAGGAGACATAGAAATGAATCCAAATCGCATTACGCACGGCCTCCAGCTCGAACAGCTTCTGGAGAATATCGGCGCTTCGAATCACACGCTGGGCCGTCGTGAGTTTGTTTCTCGAAGCCAAAACTTCATTGCGCAGCCGCTGTTTCTCGTCATTGATCGTCGTCACGTTCGTCATGTGGGTTAAACTGCGGGTAGGATATC
>Ga0335085_10004873_pt1 | contig 21927 bp, 22 predicted proteins | sample Lox_Sample_45_FD_206712 | JGI IMG/M metagenome (GOLD analysis project Ga0335085, IMG submission 206712) | Soil microbial communities from Loxahatchee National Wildlife Refuge, Florida, United States - Lox_Sample_4.5 | ecosystem: Environmental > Terrestrial > Soil > Wetlands | place: USA...
GCTGCCTCGCGCACGGCCATTCCGATGTGGAAGCGCTGGTCCTCGTCAAGACCTGCCTCGGTGGCCAGTTGATCCGCGGCCTCCTCCACCTCACCCACGCTTTCCATGGTGGAGCTTAGCCGGAAACTCCGCCGTCCTCTACTCGGTCCAGTCACCGGGCTTCCTTTTGCCTCCGCCAGGTGGATCCGCAAGCTCCACCCAACTGCACCTTTAACCTTGCTGGAAGTTTCAAGTCTGGATGCGATTGTGTCAAGCGAAGAAGGGGATACCTTCGGTTGGGACCGTCTTCCAATCGCGGGGTCTTTGCACCGTCTAACGGAGTAAACTTCGGTTCGTAGGTCAACTTTCAGTTCGCGGAGCCGCAATCACACAATCAGTCATGGATCAGCGCGCCTCAACTCGAGTCAGCCTCACCGCCCTTCTCGGCACTCCGGTGACGGATGCGCACGGGCAGCTGCGCGGCAAGCTCAAAGATATTGTGGTCGCTACGGGACCGGATGGCGGCAGGGTGGCCGGCATCGTGCTCAAGGGGCGGTCCGGCCTCGCGATTGTGCCTTCTCAGGAAGTGATGGAGACTCCTGCCGGCACCCTTGAACTGCGCTCCGCCGAGGCCGTCTCGCCCCTCAAGGACGAGGGCAGCTATCTCTTTCTCCAGCGCGACCTCATTGACCGCCAGATCATCGACATCAATGGCAGAAAAGTGGTCCGCGTTAACGATGTGGATCTGGAATGGACCGACCAGGGAGCAGCCCATCACTTGCGCGTGGCTGAAGTCGAAGTAGGGCTGCGTGGAGCTTTTCGCCGCGTCTTCAAAGGCGTTCTGCCGCGCGCGCGCCTGGAATCCGTCTCGCGCAAGTTCACTGCCCGCGCCATTCCCTGGCAATTTGTCGACGTCATTGAGCCCGATCCTGCGCGGCGCGTCAAGCTGCGTATCGAGCACGAGCGGCTGGCCGACATTCACCCCTCGGAACTGGCCGACATCCTTGAAGATCTCGCCCCCGCCGAGCGCGAAGCCGTCTTTACCTCGCTCGATGAAGAAGTTGCCGCCGAAACTCTTGAAGAAGTCGAGCCCAAGCTGCAAAAAGCCCTCCTTGAAAAGCTGGACGAGGAGCGCATCGCCGACATCGTCGAGGAGATGGACCCCGGCGCCGCCGCCGATTTGCTCTCCGAGCTGCCCGAGGAGCAGTCGGACGCCATCCTCGAGGAGATGGAGCCGGAAGAGCGGCAGGAAGTCGAGGAACTGCTGGAGTTCGACGAGGATTCCGCGGCCGGCTGCATGACCACCGAGTTTGTCTACTTAGGCGCGGAAGCCACTGTGGCGCAGGCCGTGCAGGCGCTGCGCAGCTTCGACGGCGATCCCGAAGGCGTCACAGAAGTCTTTCTGCTCGACGAGAAACGCGTTCTCCGCGGCGCCATTCCCCTGGCTCGGCTGGTGATGGCGCAACCCGACACGCACCTGGGCGTCCTCGCCGAGCCCCGCGTCATCTCATGCCCGCCCGACCTGAAACAGAACGACCTGGCCGAGATGTTCGATAAGTACAACCTCCACGCGCTTCCCGTCGTGGACTCGCTGGGCCGCATGGTCGGCGTGGTGCAGGCGGAGCGCGTCATCAGCTTTTTGCGCGAAAAGCTTTAGATTCTGTTTCAAGCGGCACGGGCGCGAGCCCCTCCCCCTTTACGTTGCCTGCCATCTTTTTGTTACCTATTTCCAGCAAAATCCCCGGTTGCATCTGAATCTGTGAAACAATTTATGCATGTTCCAGTTACCACGAATTATTCAAGGTGGCATGGGCGTCGGTGTGTCTAATTGGCGCCTGGCCCAGGCCGTTTCCAAACTTGGCCAGCTCGGAGTCGTGTCGGGCACGGCCCTTGATTCGGTCTTCGTGCGCCGCCTTGCCGACGGCGACCAGGGCGGCCACATGCGCCGTGGACTGGACGCATTTCCGTTTCAAGAGATGGCGAAGCGCATCTGGCAGGAGTACTTCGTGCACGGCGGCAAGGCCGCAGGCGCGCCCTATAAGGCGCTTCCCATGCACCAGAAGAACGATTCGCGCAAGCTCATCGAGCTCTGCATGGTGAGCAACTTCGTTGAGGTTTTTCTGGCACGCGAAGGCCATAACAATCCTGTAGGCATCAACTATCTTGAGAAAGTTCAGATTCCCCATCTGCCTTCGATCTACGGCGCAATGCTGGCAGGCGTTGGCTACGTGCTGATGGGTGCGGGGATTCCGCTGCATATTCCCGGAGTGCTCGACGCCTTTGCGGCGCAGCATGCGGCGGAATATCGCCTGGCGATCACGGGCGCGTCACAAGGCCAGGCTGCGAGTATTGACACGCCGATGCGGCTCGATCCAGCCGAATATGCTGAGGGACCCCTGCCTGTTCTCAACCGCCCAAGATTTCTGGCCATTGTCTCCTCGAACACGCTGGCCGCAACCATGCTGCGCCGCGCTACCGGCCGCGTGGATGGACTCGTCATTGAGAGCCCAACGGCAGGCGGGCACAACGCGCCACCGCGGGGCAAACTGCAACTTGACGCCGGCGGTGAGCCAATCTATGGCGAGCGCGATCAGGTCAACATCGAAGATCTGCGCACGCTGGGCGTTCCCTTCTGGCTTGCGGGCGGATACGGCAGCCCGGCCAAGCTGCAGGAAGCGCTGCGTCAAGGCGCGACCGGAGTCCAGGTCGGAACCGCCTTTGCCTTTAGCCAGGAGTCGGGAATGAGGGCCGACCTGAAATCGCGCCTCATTGAGCAGGCGATGGCGGGCGCCGGCCAAGTGTTTACCGATCCGCTGGCTTCGCCAACAGGATTTCCGTTCAAGGTGGCGCAGCTCGAGGGCACCACTTCAGCGACTAATATCTACGAGGATCGGAACCGGACCTGCGATCTGGGTTATCTCCGCGAGCCGTATGTCACGGGCGACGGCCAGATTGGCTATCGTTGCTCCGCGGAGCCGGTTGATACATACGTCGCAAAAGGCGGCAAAATAGAAGAAACAGCCGGCCGCAAGTGCCTCTGCAACACACTCATGGCGAATATAGGGCACGAGCAGGTGCGCAAAGATGGCTTCGTTGAGCCGGCGCTGATTACAGTGGGCGACGATCTGAACACGATCCCGCAGTTCCTGGCGCCGGGACACACCAGCTATAGCGCGGCCGACGTGGTGGAGACTCTGCTCGGTACAAACTCGAAGCAGCAGTCGGAACCGGTGCTGGCGGCCAGCGTCTAGGCGGAATCGCAGAGACAGCAGTTTTTCACGCGTCACGGGGTGGATTCTTCATTAAGAAGAGTCCACCTTTTTGCATGGGAAGGTTCCGCGAGAAAATTTGCGGCTCAGGCTTCGCGCCTTCGGGTCTTGCCTGTTATGGTCAGTGAGGAATATTCTTCCGCAAATCTAAAAAACGCAATGAATCCACCTTAGGAACCCGCACCGGAATGTGGAAGCGCTGGCGAATCCGGATCTTTCTCTTTCTGGCCGTGCTCGGTCCCGGATTCATTACCGCCAATGTCGATAACGACTCCGGCGGCATCCTCACCTATTCTCAGGCCGGCGCGCAATACGGCTACACCCTCCTGTGGACCATGATCCCCATCACCATCGCGCTCATCGTGGTGCAGGAGATGTGCGCCCGCATGGGCGTAGTTACCGGCAAAGGCCTCAGCGACCTGATCCGCGAGGAATTCGGCCTGCGCATCACCTTCGTCCTCATGGTTCTGCTGGTCGTGGTCAACTACACCAACGTGGTCACCGAGTTCATCGGCATTGCCGGCTCGCTGCGCCTCTTCCATGTCACCAAGTTCATCTCCGTGCCGCTCTGCGCGCTTCTGGTCTGGTATATGGTGGTGCGCGGCACTTACAAAAGCACTGAAAAAATCTTCATCGTCGCGTCTCTGGTCTATATCTGCTACATCTTTGCCGGAGTCCTCTCGCAGCCAGACTGGCACGATGCCTTGTGGGCCACCGTCAAGTTGCCGCCTCGTTCGGTCTGGAGCGAAAAGGCCTATATGTACATGGCCATAGGCGTGGTTGGCACCACCATCGCTCCGTGGATGCAGTTCTATCTGCAGTCGTCGATCGTGGAAAAGGGCATTCGCGTAAAAGACTACGCCGCCTCGCGGCTTGACGTGATCGTGGGCAGTCTTTTTACGGACTTCGTTGCTTGGTTCATTATCGTGGCTTGCGCGGCTACGCTCTACGTGCACGGCATGGGCGCCATCCAGGTGGCATCCGACGCGGCCGAAGCGATGCGCCCGCTGGCCGGCGACTATGCATTCATTCTTTTTGCCTTTGGACTGTTCAACGCCTCCATCTTCGCCGCTTCCATTTTGCCCATCTCCACTGCATACACTGTCTGCGAAGGCATGGGCTTTGAATCCGGCGTCGACAAAAACTTCCGCGAAGCGCCGTTTTTCTACTGGCTCTATACGCTGCTGATCGCCGGCGGCGCGCTCACGGTTCTCATCCTGCCCGATGCGCAACTGATCAGCGTCGCCATTCTCTCCCAGGTGCTGAACGGAGTTCTGCTCCCGGTGGTCATCATCCTTATGCTCTTGCTCATCAATCGCACGGACCTGATGGGCGAGCACAGGAACTCGCGCCTCTGGAACTGGATCGCATGGGGAACCAGCCTTATCGTCATCGGCATGACGATGGTGATGTTGTGGGGAATGGTGCCGGGACACTAGGATCGACGTCACCTGACAGCGAATAACTAAGCGATATGCCGATACACAACCCGCCCCATCGTCGATGAGACTACAGGGGGAAGAAACCTGATCAGTTCCCGCTTCACGCCCAGACGTGAAAGTTGCACGCCGCTCGTCTTTTCGCTCTTCGGATACCTCAGGTTGCTCATCTGGGCCCGCGTCGTCCCGATTCGGTCTTTGAACTCGATCAGTCCGATGTTTTCCAATTCTGTGCGGCCAAGATCGATCTGCTCGACACCCTCTAACTTGCTTTCCTCAATGAGTCTCCAAAAGAGGAATGGCATCCCTCCTAGCCGATGGAACCGCTCGTCTGAGCAGCCGTACTTATAAACCGTCGTTCCGCGGTGGCGCAGAGTGAGAATTGCAGCGATGGGAATCCCATCTTTTCGCGCGATCCGGATCTCTGCGTTCGGGTGCATCTCCGCCATGAGGTTTTGGAACCACACGCGCGGTTGGGGCAGGAGCCTGTGGCGTTTTCGGGTAATGATGAGCAAATTGTAGAAGTCATCGATGAGCCGATCTGTGGCGCTCCGTTCGTAGACGAGATGCTCGTGTTCGGCGTGCCGGACTCGACGCTGAAAACAGCTTTTATGTGTATTGTGAAATATTTTTTCGATTGAAGGCGCCAGATCCAGGGTGTGTAACCAGAAAGACTCCGTGGCAACCAGACTTGAACCAACTCTCGTGGCCCATGAAGTCGGACGCAATTCGGCATATCTCCATCCCCTCCGAGCGCATTCCCCCTCCATCCAAAGCTCCAGTTCCAGGCTATCGCCCCGCTCATTCAATAGAGGCTGGCAATGATCAGAAAACGGAAGGGAGACCAGACGCGCCCCAGTGAAGCTGCTGCGAACCTCACAGAACACAACCCCATCCGAAAGTTGGTTGCTTGCCTCGGTGCTTGTAAAGGCGACAGGTCTGAAGCCATAAGTCTTGTTGAGCGCCTTGAGCCAACCTCTCGTATGAAACACGGATGCAGACGGGTGTGCCGCTACAAGCCGCTCCCAGCGAGGGTCGAGCAACGGGTCAAGGTTGTCGATCTTCATGCAGTCTCGGCCCGTTCACTTTCTTGTCCGCAATTGACCTTGGGATGATTGCCTCACCAGGCGAGGACGGCGCTGTTCATAACGAACGTGCCTGCGAAAATACTTGCAGAGTCAGCGGTGTCAATTCAAGGGCTGTCGTCCCTGCAAATACGATACGCTTCACTGGTTATCCTATAGCATCATTAATTCGCGTTGATTGATCTACAACCTGTGTGTTACGGTCCGGCAAGCCTTTTGATCAGGAGTGGGCGACCCTCTAATTTCTTATCGTTAACCCAGTTCCCCGCAATGTGCTCGACTCTGGAACAGAGTAATTCAAGACTGGCCCTGGAAGTGTGGAGTCCTGTGGAACACTCAACAGATATGCAGACAAACAATTCCGAATAGGGCCTGGCAATCCCTCTTTATAGCAGCTTCCCCGCCGCCAATTCCTTGATCAGCCCGCGATCCGCGGCCAGGAATTTGTAATCGGTCAGGTCTTCGAGCTTGACCCAGCGCACCTGCTGGTAGATCTGGTTGTCGATGTCTCCCGTAAACGCTCTCACCGCGAAGAACTGCAGGTCTACTGCGCCGCCGCCGCGATAGTTGTGGCGAATGCGCGTTACCGCCGGGCCAACCTCGGCGCGAATGCCAAGCTCTTCCACAAGCTCGCGCGCCAGAGCTTCCTGAGCGCTCTCGCCCGGCTCTATTTTCCCGCCAGGAAACTCCCATAGTGACGCCATCGGCTGGTCCGCACGCCGCTGCCCAATCAGCACCTCGCGATCGCGCACGATCAGCGCCGCCGCCACAAAACGCAGCGCGGGTCCGGGAGTGTGTGCCTTCGGATGGCTTGGGAACTCCGTCACCGATTCAGTGTAAATGACAGAAAACAGCAAGTGGAATGAAGAATGTGCGCGTTGGAAGTGGGCCTTGGCGCGCGCAACCGCCGGGGAATTGCAGTGCAGCACGCAGTTGCAGCTCTATTCCCCGCCCACCGCCGCTTCAACGCCCTCGGCAGCGCGCGGCCTGAAGTAGCCCCAGCCTTTTTTCGCCGCCGCCTCTAGCAACGCCGGCGAAGGATTCACTGGAAATGCGCATCGCGCCATTTCCAGCATCGCCAGGTCGTGAATTGAATTGCCAAACACAGCATCGGGCGCAGGCAATCCCACTCGCTTGAGCGCAGCCGCCTTCGCTTCGTCCGTCGGCACGTCGACAATCTCACTGGTGATGATGCCGTCCTTTACGCGTACTTCCGCCGCCAGAATTCGCTTCTTCGGGATGCCAAAATCCCGCAGGCCTTCGACGATCACCCAGCGATTCGTCGAGCTCACGGCCCATATCTCGATTCCGGCCTTTTGAATTTTTCTGACCAATTCGGCCATCTCGGCAAACACGCGCTCGCGGACAAATTCATCAACGTAACGCGCTGCGGCTGCCTCCAATTCGATGTCGCGCAATCCCGCGTACATCTGCACCATCTCGCCGCACATCGCCGCTTCGCTCACGTCTCCCGCACGGTAGGCGCGATAGCGCGAGTCCAGCCAATCGTTCGTCGACCGCGAAACCAACCCCTGCTCCAGCGACCACGCCATGAATCCGTACCCTGCGTCGCCGCTCCATAGCGTTCCATCGCAATCGAACACTGCAATCTTTGGCTTGCACTCGAAAACCAGCCGCTCAAACTCTTCCGCGGTCCATGGCTTAACTTCAATTTCTGTAGGCGTCAAACGTTTCTTCTTCCTGTCTGCTGAGTTCATCCGATTCTATTTTCGTCCATGCAGGAGGGTTTTTGCGCAAACGCGAGGTTAATGGATGATGTACGCGCGGGGACGGGAGCCAACCTGCGGTTTGGAAAAGACTATTCCGATGCGGGTGCGCTCGGCTGGATTGGTTCCACGCGAATCTTCGCAATGCGCCTCGCGTCCATCTCCGTCACGGTCAAGCGCCGGTCTTCATACTCCACTGTCTCGCCTACGTTGGGAATGTGTCCCAGGCGCGCCAGCACGAATCCCGCGAGGGTTTCCACGCCGCCGTCCCGCGGCAGGCTCCAGTGCATCTGCGTTTCCAGGTCACGTAGATTGACGCTGCCGTCCATCACCACGGTTCCCCCGGCCGTGCTTAGTACCTGCTGCGATGACGCATCGAACTCATCCTCAAGCTCGCCCGCAAGCTGCTCAATCGCATCTTCTGCGGTTACCAGGCCCACCGTTGATCCATACTCGTCCACTGCAATGGCGAGGTGGCGCCGGTTTTGCTTAAAGTCGCGCAGCAGATCCAGTGCCGACTTCGATTCCGGCACGACGAGCACCTCGTGCATGATCTGGCTCAGCCGGACCTCACCCTCCGGCGCGCCTTTCGAGGCGCGAAGATAGAACAGCCTTGCCAGGTCCCGGGCATACACGGCTCCCACAATGTACTCCGGCCCGCGAGCCTCGTCGTAAACAGGAATGCGCGAGTGGCTGCGGCCAAAGACGCGCATGCAGGCGTCTTCAAGCAGCATGTTCGAGGGCAGAGAAAAGATCTTCTGCCGTGGTGTCATAATCTCGCGCACCTGCACGTCGCTGAGTTCCAGGGCGCGGTGCACCAGCGTCTCCTGAAACTCAGGCAGCAGGCCCAGCCGCCGCGCCGCGGTCGCTATCAGCTTCAGTTCCTCGGCGGAGTGAATGCTCGCGGTGCGCTCGCCCGCTGGAATATCGAAGGCCCGCAGAATCGCCGCCGCCGAACGGCTCAGCAGGCGCACCGCGGGGCGTGCAACGGCCATGAACACGAGCATCGGTGGCGCAACAGCGACCGCCAGCGCCTCGGCGCGGCGCAGCGCCAATCCCTTCGGCACCAGTTCGCCCACCACCACGTGGAAGTAGGTAATGACTGCGAAACCGAGTACCACGGCCGCAATGTGTCCCCAGATTCTCGCATCGGGCAGCGCGCCCATCCACCCCGCCAGCATTTGCGCCGCCAGGGGTTCGCCCAACCAGCCCAGTGCCAGCGAGCAAAGCGTTACCCCGAGTTGAACCGCCGGCAGCAGATCGTCGAGGTTGCGCTGCAGGCTCCGCACCGCCCGTGCGCCAGGTACCCGCGCTGCCAGCATTTGCTCCACGCGTGTTTCGCGAATGGAAACCAGCGCGAACTCAACCGCCACAAAGTAGGCGTTGGCCAAAATCAGCAGGGCCACCGCGACCGGCTTGATGAGCAAAAGCTCGTGCATCTCGCAGTGAGAATAGCATTGGAAGGTGAGCGGCAAGCCAGCGAACCGTTCTGCGCTGGGGCCTTATGGAACCGGAGGGCTGCTCGGCGCGTACAACATCAAGGAGTCGGAATGAGGAATGCAATGAGGCATTTGAGTGCGGTATTTTCCGTATTGGCGGCATTGGTGGCCGTTGCAACTGTTCCAGCGCACGCCAGCGAAGCGACATTTGAGCGCGACCTGACGCTGACCGGCCGGCTCGACCTGTCGGTGAATACCGGCTCGGGATACATCCATCTCACCAGCGGTCCTGCTGGGCACGTCCACATCTTCGCGCGCGTCAAATCGGGTTGGGGCGCGAGCGACGACATGGTGCAGCAGATCGCTGCGCATCCGCCCATCCAGCAGACAGGCAACATCGTCCGCATCGGAGGGGACCATCACATTTTTGGCAACATCAGCATCGATTATGAGATCCAGGCCCCGCCCGACGCCTATCTCGACGCCGGCTCGGGCTCCGGCAACGTGAGCGACGAAGGCGTGGGCGCCAACGCCAAGCTGAGCACAGGCTCGGGATCGATTCAAGCTACCGGCCTTCAGGGCGGCTTTACCGTCGGCACCGGCTCGGGGAACATCTACGCCGAGCAGGTCGGCGCCGGCGACGTAAAGGCCAGCACCGGCTCGGGGTCCATCGAACTCAAGAACCTTCACGGCGGGCTGCAAGCCGGAACCGGCTCGGGCAACATCAAGGTCGACGGCACGCCAGCGGCTCCATGGCGACTCCACACCGGCTCGGGGAGCGTCGAGATCTGGACAAACAATGCGGGGCTCATCCTGGACGCCTCCACAGGCTCAGGGAGCATTCACAGCGACCGCGACATCGTTTCGCATGGCACGATGGACCGCCACCACGTGAAAGGCGCCATCGGCGGTGGCGGGCCTGAAGTCCACATCAGCACTGGCTCCGGCAGCATTCGCGTTCACTAACGCGACCGGAAAATCAGCTTTGTAACAAGGGCACGGCTTTAGCCGGGCCGATAAAAACTGCAAAAAGTTTGGGGATCTAGCCCCTGAGGGATCACTGCCCGGTCGATACAACAATTCTCGTCACTTGAGTTACGGGATGAAGTAAAAGGGGTCGGGGTATTTGACCGAATACTCCGCCTCGGGCTTGCCTTTCAGGTCGCTCCACTGGTCGCCCACATTCAGCGCCAGCGTGTAACCCGCGGCAGCGATCTGTCCGCGAGCCACAGCCTTGAAGGCTCCAATGGTTTGTGAGCCTTGGTTGTCCGGCCGCATCACCAGCAGCTTCCAGTTTTCGAATCCCTGCGCCCGCAGATTGCGCTCTGTGGCGGCGCGCTGGCTTTCCTTGCGGCCCGTGAGAAAGAAGATGTTCACGCCCATCCGCTCGGCTTCCCGATAGAGGCGCAGAGTGCCGGGAATGGCAGGTGCCTGCGCGGTCTGGATCCATTGATCGAATGCCGGCTCGATGTACGCGAAGTCGGCGCCCAGCATCTCCGGATAGGTCGACAGCGTGGTATCGTCGATGTCCAGAATCAGCGCCAGTTTCTCGTTCGGCCGCCGATGCGCTGCCCGCGCGCGCAAGAATGCGATGGCGCGATCCGCCTGCGTGTCCATGTCGTGCGCATAGCACCCGCACCGGCACGTGCATTCGTGATACTCCCGGAGCTCTGTCTTGAGCGTGCCGAGATTCGGGATGCGCTCCGCCGAAGAGTCGCTGCTGAATTGCGGTCGCGGAGAATGTTGCGCGGGCAGGGAACTCAGCCCCATCGCCAGAATCATTGGCACCGCAAGAATCGTCCTGCAACGGTCCACCTTCAAGCCTCCTCTCTCAACCTTTGCTTGCTCAGTGTAAATACTCTCCCTGCATGGCCCTTTAGACTGAAAGCAAGATGATTCGCGTCTTTCGCCCTATTCCGGTTGAGCAGCTCAAGCTGCTCGTCTTCGATCTCGACGGCACTCTGATCGATTCCGCTCAAGATTTGTGCAACAGCGTGAATGCAACTCTGCGCGAATGCAACTTTGGCCCTTTGCCCGACCCGACAATCGCCGGCTTTGTCGGCAATGGCGCGCCCATGCTCATGCGCCGCTCGCTGGCCATGGCCGCCAGCATCGCTCCCGGCGATGTGAATGAGGATCTCTTCGCCAGAGCATACGCGTTCTTTCTCCAGTATTACCGCGAGCACAAGTTGGATTTCACCTACGCCTACGAGGGCGTTCTTGACGCCCTCAAAGCTCTCCACGAACTGCATGACGCGCCCGGCGGGCCGCAAAGAACCATGGCCGTATTGACGAACAAACCAGTCCGACCGGCGCGCGGCATCTGCGAGGGGCTGGGCCTCGCCGGCTACTTCCTCCACATCTATGGCGGCGACAGCTTTCCCCTCAAGAAGCCCGACCCGCTCGGCCTTCGCTCGCTTATGGACGAGACAGGCGCAACGCCGGAGCAAACCGTCATGATCGGCGACAGCAAAGTAGACGTTGAAACAGCGCGCAATGCCGGTGCCTGGTCCGTGGGCTGCGCATTCGGCTTCGGGCCGCAGAATCTGATGGACACCCCTCCCGACGTCCTGGTCTCGAACGCTGCTGAGTGGACAAAGGCCCTGGCAGTAAATATCTCAAAATAAGTTACTTAGCTCGCCGTAATTGCGCAGGAACTTTCCCGCTCTCCTGCGCGTATATTGGGTTGTAGCGAGGAACGCATACCTATGTTCAGGAAACTTCTCGCCCTTTGTCTCTTCGGCGCCGGCCTCGCGGTTGCCGCTTCCCCCGCACACGCAGAGGATGACGCAGTTCAGTTCTTTAACAACATCGAGGTCACCCCCGACGCCCCCGTCAACGACGCCGTCTGCTTTTTCTGCAACGTTGACGCCCACGGCGACGTCAGAGGCGACATTGTCGTTTTCTTCGGAAATGTGCGCTTCGACGGACAGGCGCACCAGGATGTCGTCAACTTTTTCGGCAACGTGACCGCGGCCGATAACTCTGCCATCGGAGGCGATCTCGTTTCGTTTTTCGGCTCTGTCCATCTGGGCGAAAACGTCAGGGTGAATCAGGACCTGGTCGCCATGTTTGGCACGGTACATAGCCCAGCCAGCGTCTCCGTCGGCCAGGACCACGTCGTGTTCTCGCCCTGGATCTTCTTCGGCCCGCTGTTGATCATCTTCCTTATCGTCTTCGTGATCGTGCACGAGGTCAGAACCCGCCGCGATCGCCGCTTCATGCAGGCCTACCCGCTTCCCCCACGGCAGTAAGCACCTCAGAGGCTCACCGGCGCGTTAGGCTGGTGGGATGGGCAACTCACCCATACCGACGGCTCGCCCCTTGCGTATCGTCCTGCCCGGCGGCAGCGGCCAGGTTGGTCGCATGTTGGCCAGCTTCTTTCAGGAACGCGGCCATCACGTCACCGTTCTCACCCGCGGCCCCTACACGGCTCCCTGGCAAACAGTCTTCTGGGACGGGCGTCAGCTCGGCCCCTGGGTTGAAACGCTCGAGGGAGCGGACGTCTGCATCCATCTCTCCGGCCGCAGCGTTAACTGCCGCTATACCGCACGCAACCGCCGCGAGCTTTACGAATCGCGCATCGGCACTACGCGCCTTCTGCATCGCGCCTTCGCCACGCTGGCCAATCCCCCACGCCTCTGGATGAACGCATCGACGGCTACGATTTATCGTCACGCGCTCGACCGTGAAATGGACGAAGCCACCGGCGAGCTGGGCGGCAATGAGTGGATCTCGCGCCGCCGCCGCGCGCCCGAAAAATGGAACTGGACCGTGCAGCTTGTCAAGGATTGGGAGGCGGCTTTCTTCTCCGCGCCAACGCCCGGTACGCGCAAGATCGCCCTGCGCACCTCGCTCGTCTTCAGTCCAACTCCGGGCAGCGTCTTTGCCGTGCTCTCGAATCTGGTCCGTACCGGCCTCGGTGGAACGCAAGGCAATGGCCGCCAGTATGTTTCATGGATTCACGAATCCGACTTCGCTCGCGCCATCGAGTTCCTCATTGCCCAGGAACAAATCGACGGCCCCATCAATGTCGCCGCGCCCCATCCGCTTCCCAATCGCGAATTCATGGCCGACCTGCGCGAAGCCTGGGACGTGCCCAATGGCCTTCCGGCTCCAGCGTTCCTCATGGCCATCGGAATGTTTTTCCTGCGCACCGAGCCCGAGCTGGTCCTCAAGAGCCGCCGAGTCATTCCCGGCCGCCTCCTCGATGCAGGATTTGAATTTCAATTTCCGGGTTGGCCGGCCGCCGCCGCCGACCTCGTCCGCCAATGGCGCGCGAGAGATAATATCTGATCGGTCATATTCGTGAGGAGCTGGGGATGAAGCCCACCATTGTCGGCGCTTCTTGTTGCTTAGTCGTTCTTTTGACGGCCCCGCATCTGACATCGGCACAATCGAGCGACTTTGTTGGCCTAAAATCTGCTCGCGAATTTGTGCAGGGGTTCTACGCGTGGTACGTTCCCATCGCCTCAGGCGACACCAAATTGACACCGTCTGATATTGCCCTCAACAAAAGACGATCCGCCTTCAGCGATGAACTTTTCCAGCGCCTCAAGGAGGACTCGAACGCACAATCGCACTGCAATGAAATCGTAGGCATCGACTTCGACCCATTCCTAAACGGACAGGACGTTGCCCAGCGATATGAGATCGGCGAAATCAAATGGGACGGTCGGACCTATCGTGCAAACGTCTATGGAATCTGGTACGGCGTGAAGGACAAGCAGTCCGATGTCGTACCTGAATTCGTCCAAAGCAAAGGCCGCTGGTACTTCGTGAATTTTCATTACCCGGATATCGGCACGGATCTGCTTGCAATTCTGGCTATCCCACCGTCGCCATGCACAGTACCCAGCTAGGTTCCGATATGACGCCGAAGTAACACAGAACGGGATCAAGGATCCAAATGCAGGATCTTATTTCGAATTTAATGGCCGGATATAGGTCCGCAGCCAAATCGCGAACTCCGGCTCCGCCATCGATCCTTCCGCCACGGCGAGCATCGTGGTCACGCCGTCCTCGTCGCGCGCGATCAGTTCATAACCGTTCTTGAGCAGAAAAGTTTCGGCAACCACCCACGCCGTACGTTTGTTTCCATCCAGAAACGCATGATTCCGTGCGATTCCAATCGCATACGAGGCAGCCAGGTCCGCGATGTCGGGATTTCCGTATGCCACTAGATTTTGTGGACGAGCCAAGGCGGATAGCAGAAGCGGCAGATCTCTGACTCCAACCAAGCCTCCGTGTTCTGCAATCTGTTCGTCGTGAATGGCGAGAACAGAGCTGTCCTTGATCCATCTCCAGGCTGGAGTTGTCACTTTGCAAGCTCACGAAGCAGGTCGCGGCGTTTGCGCATTACCTGACGCGCCAAGGCCATATCATCTTCAAAGTCGGGGTCGTACGGCGTAATTCTCAGCCCGTCCGGCGCCTCCGTCAGAAACACCGAATCGCCCTTCGCCACTTTCAGCAGCGCCAGCGCTTCTTTCGGCAGTACAATCCCGGCCGAACTCCCAATCGTCGTAACCTTGAGCTTGATCATCTTCGCCTCCATTCTAACGATTATAACAGATGTTATAATCTGGAGCCGGAAAGTCGGTGTTTTCCCAAAAAGTCGCTGGCCGCAGTCGCCTTCAAATCCGGTGCAGCTGAATCACTTCGGTATAGACCATCCCGTTGGAATAGGTGGCCAGGAAGGGCGTGACCTCGTCCGGCTTGCCTTCGATCAGCACATCGGTATCGATTGTCGAGCTGGGGCCCTTCGCCACAGAGGCGCCAAACTGCAGGCTGATGTCTCTGAGCCCGCCCCCCACGCTTTTGCGCAGCATGAGAGTCGTGTCAAAGGTGTCGTATTCCAGAGAATTGTCTGTCAGGACGACGCGGGTAATCGTCCAGCAGCCATTTGGCGCATCGTCTGCGGACGGCGGACTGAAGAGGAACGCATTACACTCCGACGGGGTTTCCGCCAACAACGTGCCGCCTGCTTTGGCCAGATAGAAAGTCGATCCCTTTCCGTTTTTCGTAATATCGTCCCCGGTCAGCGACAGATACGACGAATCGTCTCCGGGTTTGATGACCGCATAGAGTTTGCCGTCCGGTGTTGCCCAGCTGCCGACAATGCGGTTATCGAAGACAGACGGTAGAGGATTCTCCAGAACGACATAGTTGCAGCCAGTCAGGAACAGCACCCCGGTTCCAAACGCGGCCCACAGTAGTCTTGTGCTTCTCAATCGCATGCCGACCCCCCTTGCTTGGATCCGATTGTTTCCATGAGACGCCCAGAGTAATACATTGGACTTGTTTCGTTTGCAAAAAAAACGGCCCCCGTTTTAACGGGGGCCAAGTTGCCTTGGTTCTCTCGCGTTGCGAGAGCTTTTTTGGCGGCCTACGGCGGGGTGGCCGTTGGCGCGAGTGCAGAGCCTCGGGGGAGGAGTTGGCCGCTTGTTACGGCTGCTCCGCGCCTGCTGAGGCAGGAGCGCTTTGGGGTGACGCTGCTGCCTGGGCCGCCAAACTGTTTTCCATCACACTCACATGCACGCTGCTGAACCGTACCCGCTCCGGCTTTTGGTTTTGATCCTGATTGCCGTTTGCGGTTGAGGCCATCTCCACTTCGTTGCCGAGGGCCACGGAGTGCATGCGGTAGACGGGAATCTGATGTTCCGCTACAAGGTAGCGCTTGACTGCTTCTGACAAACGCTCGGAACTTTGAATGCCTGCGCTGCCCGCCAGCGGCGAGTGCGCTTCCATTTCCAGAATGTAGCCTTCATGCCCGGTAAGGCTTGAGGCCAGTTGGTCCAGCGCTGCCTTCGACTGAGAAGTCAGCACCGGGCTTGAGCCACGGAACTTGATTACCAGATCCGACGCCTGGTGATATTGATCCAGGCCGTTCACCGTCGTATTGATCTGGTTCACGTGATTCGATGCGCTTTGTGCGGCGCCATTGGCGTTCTGCGCTTCGGTGTTGGCGTTCATCGCCAGTTGATTCGCCGCATCGGCCGTGTCTTGCGCCTTATGGATGCCCGCCTGTGCCCGTGCATCCACGTCCTTGATGTACGCGGCATTCTTGGCGTTCACTTCATCCAGTTCGCTCAAACGGTCATTGATTGGATCGATCTGCCTCTTCACCCACTTTTTGCGGGCAAAGGGATAGATGCGCCCCCAGAACCCCTCCTTCGCGGGGGTCAAGGGCTGTTCGGTCGGCATGGGGGAGGGCTGAGCTTGCATGTCTGAAGAAGATGTCGTTGTGGTCTGGTTCGTAACCCCAGACGATGTTCCAGTGTTGACTTGGTCCTGAGCCCAAACGGGAATTGCAATCGCAGATGCCAACGCAAATACGACCAGTTGGCGCGGGAATAGTTTCACAACACTCGCAGATGTTTTCATGGGTTGAACCCCTTTTTGGCTCGCGGCTTTAAAACCCCTCCGCGGCATTTGAGCGCTGCTGTCCGCTCGCCCTGTTAAAAGCAAGATCGCTGCCAAAGAGGAAGGCTGGTTTGGAAATCAGCTATCTATTTGGAATTAAACTTCTTAGCAATTTAAAGATCTGCGCCCAAATGGCCGGATTCAGGCCCTGTATACCGTTGTTTGCGGGTAATTTTTGCATCTTCGCGTAGTTTCTACCCTGTCGCAAAAGCCGCGCCTGCATCGAGTCTGCCTGCCGTCTACTTTACGTCGACGTGAATGATCCGGATCTCGGGGAATGCGCCGTCCCAGTCCTGGGCAATCGGGTCGAAAACCAGCCTGAAATCTGCATTGTCCCCGGGCTTCAGCGGCGCCGCCGAAACCGGCTCTACATCTATATAGGGTTCCCGCGTACGAATCAGGTTCAGCGCCTGAGTCTCGTTCTGCGCCACCTCGTGTGCCGGGTCGCGGACCAAAACCTGCACCGTAATGCCGGTCACCGTCCGATTGCCCGCGTTCGCGATCGACCCATCGAGATAGGTCGTTTTCCCGCCCGCCAGATTTGCGCTCTCGCTCATGTGCAAATTGCTGATCGGCAAATTTCCGGCGTAAGGATCGAGCGGCGCCGAGATCGGCGTCACCGTGGCCACACTCTTTCCGTGCTGGTAATACACCACCAGCCCAATCGCGATGGCCAGCACAACCACCACCGCCACGATTATTGGCAGCCAGTTCCGCTCTTGTGCCGCCTGCGGCCGAATCAGTTGTGGACCAGTGCTCACGAGCGCGATTGTACACCGATCCGTCAGCGTTTCCGATTCCGCGGCCAGCCCGGGCGCCGTCTTCGACGCCTTCCCCAGCTGTTCCGCAGAGCTTCATCCAGTCGTCATCTACTCTCTGAATCCAACCGTCTCGGCTCGCGTCTAACCAGCATCAAAAGGTTCAGAGAAACTTGAACGGTCGCGAATCTTTGGTCGCCAACTCTCAAAAACTTTTCTGAGATCGGACACGAAAGAAGGAAACCGGCAAGGTGATCGAAACGTAAGGCTATGTGAAAGGCAATTCAAAGGCAGGCCCCCATGCATTCCTCCCCGCACCATGCCATCAGCTCGCAGCAAAGTTCTTCCGCCGCCTTTCACCAGCCCAAACCGGCCTCAGAAAAGGCCTATCAGGGACTCACTATCGCGGCCATGCTCCTGATCCTCGCCAGCATCCTGTTGGTTTAGCGATCTGCGGAGAAACTTTCGCGCCCAGTGCGTGGAAATCTCGGCCGCCATCGTCCCGGTTCGTGTCTGCAAGTTGATCCAGTCAACCCGGCAGGTCCAATTTACTGGCTACTGGCTGTTCCTTTCACCCGAACCGCGCCCGCTTGATCCCCGTCTGCCGGCAGTCTTTGCCGGTCATCCTCACCCGGATGCACATCTCCGCCAGCCGCGACAACATCCGGTCGCCAATTCTGTCGCCCAGCGTCGCCTCGCGCGCCGCGCGCTCCGGGTCGCTCAGCCCTCCGCCCCCCGCCGGCACGTCCGCATAATTCGTCGTGATGATCGTCGTCTGCCGGTCGTTGTACCGCGTATTCAAAATCAGCGCAACCGTATCCCACACCCATTCATTGGGCTTCTGCGCGCCAAGGTCGTCCAGCACCAGCACTTCGGCGGCAAACACGGGCTTCAGCAGCTCAAGCTCCGTGGTCCGCACTTCGGGGTTGTAGCTGTTCTGGATGCTCTTCAGCAGCTCGCGGTAATCGCAGAACAGTCCCTTCGCGCCGCGCTCACGCACCAATCGTTGCAATACGCCTACCGCCAGGTGCGTCTTGCCCACGCCCATTGAGCCGGTAAACAGCAGACCCTTGCCCGCTGTTCCTGCCGGATACTCCTCTACAAATCGCCTCGCCGTGAGCAGCGCTTCAGCGAGCGACCGGTCGGCCTCGTGGTAAATCTCAAAGGTGTCCAGAGTGCAATCCCGGTACCGCGCCGGAATCTGCGCCGCCTGAATCCGCCGCAGCTCCCGTTCCGCTTCCTGGCACGTGCAATCGCGGCTCACCCAGTTCCCGGCCGCATCCATCCCCCGAACCAGGCCCGTTCCCTCGCAAATCTTGCAAACTGTCATCTCGTTTTCCAGCCTAGCGCACTCGCCCCTCGCTGCGTCCCGGTGCACTTCTCCGCCGGTTATGTGGAAATTCCGTGCAGCTCGCGCTGAAAGCTGAAGGCTGATGGCTGACGGCTGAAAGCTGGTAGCTGGTAGCTCGAAGCTGCGTTCTGCTACCTTGGAGCCTGGCATTTCCTCCCCTTAAATCAACTTGTTCCCCAACCCCGCTGCAATGGAGCTGCATTGTGGATCTGATTGACCGCCTTGCGGAACACAAGACGCTTGCCGCCGCCCCGCGAGAGGAACTGGCGTGGCTCGCGGCGCACGGCACGCTTCACACCCTCGTTCCGGGCAAAATCCTTTCGCACAAAGCTGTACCGGTCCAGGGCCTCTACATCATCTTGTCGGGCCACGTGTCCCTCTCCGTTGACCGCGGCTCCGGCCCCCAGAGAGTCATTGACTGGCGCGCCGGTGATATCAGCGGCATCCTTCCTTTCTCGCGCATGTCTGCCGCGCCGGGCGATGCCGTCGCAGAGGAGCCCACTGAGGTGCTCGCTATTGACCGCAATGACCTCCGCGAACTCACGCGCGAGTGCTACGCCGTCACTGCCATCCTCGTCCACATCATGCTCGACCGCGCCCGCCTGTTCACGTCGAGCGATTTGCAGAATGAAAAAATGATCTCGCTCGGCAAACTTTCTGCAGGTCTCGCCCACGAGCTCAACAATCCCGCGTCGGCAATCGAGCGCAGCACTGCCTCGCTCAGTGACAGGCTGGAAGAAGCGGAATCTGCAACGTTAGCCCTCGGCACCGCTCGCCTCGATGAAGCGCAACTCGCCGCCGTCGATCAGATTCGTAATGCCTGCATGGCTCGCGCTCCTCAGGGTGTTCGCTCCCCGCTGCAACAGGCTGAGCGCGAAGAGGCCATTGCCGACTGGCTATCCGACCACGGGCTCGCCACCGCCAACTCCGACGTTCTTGCCGATACGCCCGTCACGTTCGATGCGCTCGATCAACTTGCCGCCACAGTCGAGGGTCCCGCGCTCGATGCCGTCATTCGCTGGGCTGCCGCGGGATGCGCCGTGCGCGGCCTCGCTTCGGAAATTCAGGAAGCCGCCATGCGTATCTCCGGCCTGGTCATGGCCATCAAGGGCTTCACGCACATGGATCAGGCCATGGTGGCCGAGCCGCTCGATCTCGGCCCCAACCTCAGCAACACTGTCACTGTCATGAGAGCCAAGGCGCGTCAAAAATCTGCCGAAGTCGCCATCGAGCTCGAGCACAACTTGCCGAAGGTGCGAGGATTCGCCGGTGAGCTCAATCAGGTTTGGGGAAATCTCATCGACAATGCGCTCGATGCGATTCAGAATGGCGGCCGCCTCGTCGTCAACGCCCATCGCGACGGCCAGCGAGTTGTTGTGCGTATCGTCGACAACGGTCCCGGCATCCCGCCGCAAATTCTGTCGCGCATCTTCGATCCTTTCTTCACCACCAAGCCCATGGGGCAGGGAACTGGTCTCGGCCTCGACATCGTCCGCCGCCTCGTTCAACACAACGACGGCCTTATCGAAGTCGATTCCAAGCCCGGTCACACGGAGTTTCGCGTCGCGCTGCCCCTCGCCGATCCTGAAAGCACGGTGCCTGCGCAATGAACAAGCCGGTTCTGCTCATCGTGGATGACGATCCACAGGTTCTCGCCGCTGTTCGCCGCGACCTGCGCTCGCGGTATCGCGAGAACTATGCCGTCATCAGCGCGCCATCGGGCGAAGAAGCGCTCAGCGCCATGCGCGAGCTCAAGAATCGCGGTGATTCGCTTGCCTTGATCATCTGCGATCAGCGCATGCCGGGCATGATGGGCAGCGAAGTGCTCGCTCAGTCCCGCGCCATCTATCCACTCGCGCGTCGCGTTCTGCTCACCGCGTACTCCGATATCGATGCCGCGGTCAAGGCCATCAACGAGGCGCATCTCGATCACTACCTTTCCAAGCCCTGGCAGCCGCCGGAGGAGCGCCTCTTTCCTGTCGTCGACGATCTGCTCGATGCTTGGCAGGCCGAATATCTCCCCGAAGCCAAGGGCCTGCGCCTCGTCGGCTTTCAGTGGTCTCCGCAATCGCACGCCATCAAGGATTACCTCGCCAGCAATCTCATTCCGTACCGCTGGCTCGATGTCTCGCGCGACGCCGATGCTCGCGCTCTGCTTGATGCGGCCGGAGTGACCAACGAAGAACTTCCCGCACTGTTCTTTGACGATGGTTCGCCCGTCCTGCGTAATCCCGTTCCGCGCCAAGTCGCCGAACGTCTCGGCAAGCCGCTCACCGCGGCCTTCGATCTCTACGATCTCGCGATCGTCGGCGCCGGTCCCGCCGGTCTTGCCGCTGCCGTGTATGGCGCGTCCGAAGGTCTGCGCACACTCTTGCTCGACCGTCATTCTCCCGGCGGCCAGGCCGGCTCAAGCTCACGCATCGAAAACTATCTCGGCTTTCCCGCCGGCGTCAGCGGCAGCGAACTCACTCGCCGCGCCATCGCCCAGGCGCAGCGCCTCGGCGCAGAGTTCCTCGCTCCGCTCGAGGTTACCGGCGTCTCCATCGACGGCGGCTACAAGTCTCTCGCCCTCTCCGACGGTCGCAAGATCGTGTCCCGGGCCCTGCTCGCCGCAACTGGCATGTCCTATCGCGAGCACCTCGCGCCCGGCATCAAAGAGCACACCGGAGCCGGCGTCTACTATGGCGCCGCCACCACAGAGGCTGCCGCCTTTCGCGATCGTCATGTGACAGTTGTTGGCGGCGGCAACTCCGCCGGCCAGGGCGCAATCTATCTCGCCCGCTACGCAACGGAAGTCGATATCGTCATTCGCCGCGAAAGCCTCCGCGACTCCATGTCGCAATATCTCATCGAGCAGATCGAGAAAACTCCCAACATCCACCTGCGTCCGCAAACCGAAATTGAAAAAGTCGAAGGCGACGGTCACGTCGAGAGTGTTGTCTTCAAGTCTCTCGTCGATGGGTCAACCACTTCGCATCCCGCCGACGCGCTATTCATCTTCATCGGCACGCGTCCGCGCAACGACTGGCTTCCCCCTGAAGTCCTGCTTGATGAAAAGGGTTTTGTGCTCACTGGCCGCGACCTGATGGCCGCTGAAGGTTACGCGCGCATCTGGAAGGAGCAGCGCGAACCGCTGCTGCTTGAAACCAGCGTTCACGGAGTCTTCGCCGCCGGCGATCTCCGCGCGGGCGCTATGAACCGCGTTGCCTCAGCCGTCGGCGAGGGTTCGATGGTCGTCCGCCTCGTCCACGAATATCTCGCGCTCACGTGATTCGTGGCGCTACGTTCCAGATATAACTCCGGTCCTATAACTCCGGTCCGCATGTAGCGCCGATCCCCAAATGTAGCGCCGGTCTCCTGACCGGCTGTCGTGCGGGCGTCCTCGCCCGCACTTCAATCGCACACCAGCGCGCCATCCGGATACACCTGCTCTTCGATCTCTTCCGCCTCGCCCGTTT
>Ga0335085_10004875_pt1 | contig 21924 bp, 22 predicted proteins | sample Lox_Sample_45_FD_206712 | JGI IMG/M metagenome (GOLD analysis project Ga0335085, IMG submission 206712) | Soil microbial communities from Loxahatchee National Wildlife Refuge, Florida, United States - Lox_Sample_4.5 | ecosystem: Environmental > Terrestrial > Soil > Wetlands | place: USA...
GCCGCGACCTTGACCTAGGCGATAGTCGCCGACTAACGTCCCTTCAAGCGATACAGCTGTACTGCATCCCAGTACAGCTACGCGAAGATGATCCGCTCCGGAAGGAAGCCAGCAGGTGGGCGCACGTACGGGTCGGCCTGAGGCCGACGGGGTGGATCTGTTCCGCCTGACCGGTAAGTCGATCCTGATCACCGGCGCGACCGGCGCGCTGGGTACGGCGGCGGCCGCCGCGCTGAGCGGGGCCGGCGCACGGCTGACCCTGGCCAGCGGCAACGCCCCCCGGCTTCGGGAGGTGGCCGCGGATCTGGCCGGCGCGGTCACGGTGCCGCGCCGCGCGCAGACTCCTGAGGACGCGGCCGACATGGTCCGCGCCGCGGTAGCGGCCCACGGCCGGCTCGACGGCGTGCTGGTGGCGTCCGGGACGAACCACGTCGCGCCGATCACCGACATGCAGGTAACGGACTTCGACCGGGTCCTGGACGCCAACGTGCGCGGCTCGTGGCTGGTCTGCCAGGCGGCGGGCCGGCAGCTGCTCGAGCAGGGCGATGGCGGCAGCGTGGTGCTGGTCTCCTCCACCCGGGGGCGGCTGGGGCATCCCGCCGGGTACACCGCGTACTGCCCGTCGAAAGCAGCGGTGGACCTGCTGGCCAAGTCGCTGTCCGCCGAGTGGGGCCGGGCCGGGATCCGGGTGAACGCGATCGCCCCGACGGTGTTTCGCTCCGAGCTCACCGCGTGGATGTACGCCGACGACGAGAAGGCGCGCACCACGCGTGAGGCGATGCTGTCCCGGATCCCGCTCGGCCGCCTGGCCGAGCCCGAGGACTTCGCGGGCGCGCTGATCTACCTGCTGTCGGACGCCTCGGCGTTCCTCACCGGGCAGGTGCTCTACCTTGACGGGGGCTACACCGCATGCTGACGGTGGCGGTGCTCGGCACCGGGCTGATGGGCACTGGGATCGCCGGTGTCGTCGCCGGGCACGGGCACCGCCTGCGGCTGTTCGACGCCGACCCGGATGCCTCGGCGCGGGCCGCGGCGGGCTGGCCCGGCCAGGCCACGGCACACCAGGACCTGCACGCGGCGGTCGCGGACGCGGACGTCGTGGTGGAGGCGGTCGCCGAGCAACTGCCCGCCAAGCAGGAACTGTTCGCGCAGGTGGACGCGGCCAACCCGGACGCGCTGCTGGCCACCAACACGTCGGTGCTGCCGGTCAGCCAGATCGCGGCGCGGGTGAGCCGGCCGGGCCGGCTGGTGGGCACGCACTGGTGGAATCCGCCCGGCCTGATCCCGGTGGTCGAGGTCGTCCGTGGCCGGGACACCTCCGACGAGACCATGGACCGGGCCGAGAGCCTGCTGCGCTCGCTGGGGAAGCTGCCGGTCCGGGTGGAGCGGGACGTGCCCGGCTTCATCGGCAACCGGCTGCAGCACGCGCTGTGGCGTGAGGCCATCGCGCTGGTCGCCGACGGCGTCTGCGACGCCGGCACGGTCGACCTGGTGGTGCGCAACACGATCGGGCTGCGACTGGCCGCGATGGGCCCGCTGGAGAACGCCGACTACGTCGGCCTGGACCTGACCCTGGCCATCCACGAGGCCGTGCTGCCCAGCCTCAACGCCGATCCCGGCCCATCACCGCTACTGCGCGAGCTGGCCGGGGCCGGGCGGCTGGGCGCGCGCACCGGCGCCGGCTTCTTTTCCTGGCCGCCCGGCGCCCGCGAGTCCGCCGCGCAGCGGCTCGCCGATCACGTCAGCCGGCAGCTGGAAAACCCAACCTCAGGAAGAAAGGCAGGGCCGCCATGACCAGCCTGGACAATCCCGTATTCGACCTCGCCGTGCCGCGCCGCACCGAACCGTTCAGCTGGCCGGTCGGCGACGCGGAACGGGGCCTGGAGTTCTGCGAGCTGTCCCACCAGTGGGGCCACGGCACGCCGTGCTGGCCCTACTTCGAGGACGTCAAGATCGAGCGGCTGCACGGCATGGCCAAGAGCCGGGTGCTCACCCAGAAGATCACCACGGTGATGCACTCCGGCACCCATATCGACGCGCCCGCGCACGTCGTCGAGGGAACACCGTTCCTGCACGAGGTGCCGCTGTCCTCGTTCTTCGGCACTGGTGTCGTGGTGTCCATCCCCAAGGGCAAGTGGGGCGTGGTCACCCCGGACGACCTCGAGGCGGCCCGCCCGGAGATCCGGCCGGGCGACATCGTCATCGTCAACACCGGCTGGCATCACTACTACGGCGACAGCGCGCAGTACTACGCGTACTCGCCCGGCTTCTACAAGGAGGCCGGTGAGTGGTTCGCGGCGCGCGGGGTCAAGGCGGTCGGCACCGACACCCAGGCTCTCGATCACCCGCTGGCCACCGCCATCGGCCCACATGGCCCAGCCGAGCAGCAGGGCGGGCTGCTGCCGTGGGCGGTGGCCGAGTACGAGGCGGAGACCGGCCGCAAGGTGCTGGACGATTTCCCGGAGTGGGAGCCCTGCCACCGGGCCATCTTGAGCAAGGGCATCATCGGGTTCGAGAATGTCGGCGGTGACCTGGACCGGGTCACCGGCAAGCGAGTCACGCTGGCCGCCTTCCCATGGCGGTGGGTGGGCGGGGACGGCTGCATTGTCCGGCTGGTCGCGATCACCGACCCGTCGGGCAGCTACCGCATCGAGACCGGGCAGGGAGAATGAGCATGCGCATCACCACGGCCGACGAAGCCCCGCCTTACCACCCACCGCTGCACCAGGACGTGCAGGCCGTCCGGCTGCAGGGACACGAAGCCGGGCCGACCAGCCGGTTCTGGGTCGGCCGCTCCCGGTACCTGCCCGGCGGCCGGGCCGAAGAGGCGCCCACCGCGGAGGAAACCGTCTACGTCGTGCTCGACGGCGAACTGGTACTCAGCACCGGCGGCCAGGACAGCACGATCCGCGCGGGCGACTCGGTCCATCTGCCCAAGGGAACCGTGCGCAGCCTGGAGAACCGCTCCGGGAAGGACGCGTCGCTGCTCGTGGTCATCGCGATCCCGGTGCCGACGCTGTGAAAGCCGTCCTCACCGTCGCGCCCACCGGGCCGATCGCGACCAAGGCCGACAACCCGGCGCTGCCCACCAGCCCCGAGGAGATCGCCGACGCGGTCGCCGAGGCCTACCAGGCGGGCGCGGCCGTGGCCCACATTCATCTTCGTGACCACCGGGAGCGCCCCACCGCCGACCTGGGCATCGCCCGCCGGGTGATGGAGCTGATCAGGGCCCGGTGCGACATCCTGATCCAGATGTCCACCGGTGTCGGGCTTGACGTGCCGTTCGAGGAGCGGGAAAAGCTCGCCGAACTGCGCCCGCGGATGGCGACGCTCAACCCATGCTCGATGAGCTTCGGCGACGGCGAGTTCCGCAACCCGCCCGCCGGGGTGCGCCGTCTGGCCGCGCGCATGCGCGAACTGGGGGTCAAACCGGAACTGGAGATCTACGACACCGGGCACCTGCAGGCCTGCCTGCGGCTGTACGACCAGGGGCTGCTGGACGAGCCACTGCAGTTCAGCATCGTGCTCGGCGTCCGCGGCGGCATGGCCGCCACCGCGGACAACCTGGTCATGATGGTCCGGCAGCTCCCGCCGGGCGCCATCTGGCAGGTGATCGCGATCGGCCGGGCCAACCTCGACCTGACCGCCATTGGCCTGGCCCTCGGCGGCAACGCCCGGGCCGGCCTGGAAGACACGCTGCACGTGCGGAAGGGCGAACTCGCGGCGGGCAACCTCCCGCTCGTCGCCCGGGCCGCCCAGCTGGCCCGCGATCTCGACCGTGGCGTCGCGTCCGTCGCGGAGACAGAAGCCCTGCTCGGCCTGCCCGCGGCCGATCGTGCGTAGCCTATGGCAGGTGCCCACGCAAACGGCCCAGGACCACGGCCGGCAGACCCGCCAGCCTGGCATTCAGGTCATCCAGCGGGCCGCCGCGATCTTGGACGCCCTGCACGCGGCCGAGGCATCGCTCAGCCTCGGCCAGCTGGCCCGGGAGACCGGGCTGGCCCGGTCGACCGTGCAGCGCATCGTCGAGGCGCTGCAGCATGTCGGCTGGGTGACCCCGCCCGCGCCGAACGGCGGGGTGCTGCTCGGTCCCGGGCTGACCGAGCTGGCCGCCACCGGCGGGCGCCCGGCCCAGCTGGCGATCCTGCACCCGCACCTGGAACGGCTGTCCACCGAGATCAACGAGACCGTCGACCTGTCCATCCGCCGGCACGACCGGGCCCTGTTCGTGGACCAGGTGACCGCCGATCAGCGGCTGCGCGCCGTCTCCGCGGTGGGTGAGACGTTCCCGCTGCACTGCAGCGCGAACGGCAAGGCGCTGCTGGCCACGCTGCCGGACCCGCTCATCGAGCCGCTGATCGGGACGAGCTTCGCCCCGCTCACCAACCGGACCATCACCACCCTGCCCGCGCTGCTCGGCCAGCTCACCGAGACCCGGGCGTCAGGCGTCGCCTACGACCGGGAAGAACACTCCACCGGGATCTGTGCCGTGGGCCGGGTCGTGCCCACCCCGGACGGCGGTTTCGCGGCGGTGTCGATCCCGCTGCCCGCGCAGCGCTTCTACGGCAACGAGAAGACCCTGGCCGAAGCGCTCGGCCAGGCGTGCCAGGTCATGCAGCTGGCGCTGGCTTCCCAGGCGGGCGCCCCTCAGCTGCCCGGCCGCCACCCCGGCAGCACCCTGGATACGTAACGCCAGTGCCCGGTGGCGGGGGCCGGGCCGGTGCTCAGTTGTTATCCAGCAGCTCCAGGTCCTGCACGTGCGCCTCCTGCACGCGCAGGATCGCGTCCGGGCCGCGGAACAGCACCACCCAGCCGTCCTCGCGCTCGATGCTGGTGATGTCGGTAAATGTCTCCCGGACAACTTCCTCGTTGTCGCCGTAGACCATCCGGTACGTCGCCACGGCCTCATCCTGTCACGGCCGCCTCGCCGGTTACAGGTCGGCCCGGATTTTGCGCAGGGCGAGCCGCATGTCCGCGGCCGTAGCGAAGCGGTCGGCGCGGCTCGCCGCGCAGGCCTTGATGAGGAACTCGGCCAGCTCGGGCCGGAGGTCACCGCGAACCATCCGCGGGTCGATCACGGGTTCGGCGACCATCGGCATCGCGTGCGGGAACGGGTGCTGGCCGTTGCAGACGAGCTGGTAGAGCAGCACCCCCACGGCGAACAGATCGGTCGAGACGTCCCAGCGGGTGAGGTCGGCGTCGGGTGGCTGGTACGGCGGGGTCCCGGACTGCGTCTGCACCGGGTCGCCGACCCGGGAGGCGATGTTGAAATCGAGCAGCTTCGCGCCGGTCCGGGTGAGCATCACGTTGAGCGGTTTGATGTCCCGGTGGACCAGCCCTTTGTTCCGCAGTTCCCGCCACTCCCGCGCTTCGGCTTCCGGCAGCTCGCCATCCTGGCGCTTGGCCTCCAGTTCCTTGAGGCGCACCGAATCGGGGTGGAACGCGACCAGCGCGTCGAGCAGGTCGAGCGCGACGTCCACTGCCTCCCGGTCGCGCAGGTGCCTCCGGCCGGTGGCAAACTCATCCAGCGACTCCCCGTCAATGAACTCGGTGATGAGATACCAGTCGCCGGCACTGGTCTTGCCGGCCCAGAACACCTCGACCACGTGCGGATGATGGATCTTGCGGAGGGCGCTGATCTCGCGGCGCACCGCCGCATAACCGGCCGCGCTGTCGAACAGCTTGAGCGCCCGCTCCTCGCCCTCCACGTCGTCGCGCACCCGGTAGACCTTGGAAAAGCCACCCCGGCCGACGATGTCCACGATCTCGAAACGGCCCTCGAGGACGTCACCGATCGCGTAATCGGCGGCCTTGGCGCCCGGCGAGGAATGCAGCTCGGCCGGGTCAGGTTCGGGCAGCGCCCGGCTGCCGTCTGAGGACGGCGTGGCGGTGGACTTCCCGCCAGCACCGCGGTCAGCGAACGTGGGCCGGTGGGTGCGGGTGCTGTCGGGGGCGCCCGTGCCGGCCGGGGCAAAAGTGACCGCGGGGGCAACGGCGCCGGCCGGCACGTGCCTGATGCCCCCCACCGCGTACATCAGGCACGGATGCAGCACGAACGTGGCCACGTCGGGGGGGAAATGAAAGTCCTCGACGTCACCCATGGAATAGAACCGGCGCCGCCCGGTCTCGTCCACATACCCGAGCAAGCCGTTCTGCCACAGCACCGAGGCCAGGTCCGTGGCCTGCTGGAAGTGCAGATCCGCCACTTCCTGCAGGGCTTCCAGATCGGCCCGGGAGAACCGGTCCACGCCGATCAGCCGGACGAAGGAACGAAGGTCGTCCTGGACGCCGGTGATGTAGGACTGGGTGCTGGTGAACAACTCGGAGTAGTCGTGCAGCGCGGCGTTCTCCGGCATCAGGTCCGACGAGATCTGGTTGGCGCACTGGGCCAGCTGGGAGTCGCCGAACCGCTTGGCGCAGCGCTGCACCACCGCCCGCAGCGCCGCCGGTGACATGCTCTCGTGCCCGGCCTGCTTCTGCCGCAGGACTTCCTCGTTCAGCTCGTTGCCCAGGGAGATGATGTCGCGCGGGATCAGCCGGGTGTGGCTGAGCAGGTAATCCTCGATCGCTCCGTCCCCGTCGGATCCCGGCCAGTGGCCGTTGACCCCGAGCCAGTCGCGGATCGCCGGCGGGCCGGTGGCGGGGCGGCGCATCATCAGGGTCGGCGGCAGCCGCTTGAGCTTCTGGTTCAGCAGATACAGCAGCGAGCCCCGGTCCCAGGTCAGCACGCGGATGTGCGGCTCGTTGTAGTACCGCGGCGCGTGCTCTGACCGGTACACCGACGACATGACGATGTCCCGGATGCAGACCACCACATGCAGGCGGCCGCCCAGCCTGGGATCCCGTAGCAGCCGCATGACCTGGTAGAACAGCCCTTCCTGGCATTTCAGCCAGTACATCGGGGCGTGGCTGAATTCCTCGTCCACCGCGTCCAGGTAGAAGTAGATCGGCTTGCACTGGCCGACTACTTCGCCGAGCAGGTCCTCGAGGTCGTCCCAGAGCGGGTCGTCGAGGTAGGTGGACAGCTGATGCGCGGTCTGCGCATGGTTGATGATGTCCCGCACTTCGCTGTAGATCGACCGGGGCCGGCGGAACTCGCCGATCAGCCGGGCGTACGAGTGCTCGATCTCGTCGGTCTGCTCGTCACGCACCTGCTGGCGCAACTGCGGATTGCGCAGCAGGTGCGAGGCCAGCGACCGCATGATCGCGCGGTCCCAGATCTGCATCCACTTCTCGACCAGGACGCGGTCCGAGAACCACTGACAGGCCTTCACGATGACTTCGGTCTTGGGCAGGCTCTGCTGCGGCAGATCGGCGTAGACCGAATCCTGATGGGACTGGAAATCCTGCAGCCGCCGCAGGTAGACGGTCTTGCCCGCGCCAAGCTTGCCCACGATGACCCGCACCATGGAGTCGTTGGCCCTGGTCGCGAGGTGCCCGAATGCCGGGTTGCCAGCGAAGTCGACGAACTCGCTGATGACATCCTCAAGGTCGGCTCGTGACCCGTCCGGATTGCCAAACGGCCCCACGGGGTCGAGCCGACGCCGCCTGTTAGCCATTTACTCCCCTATCCCGGATCGTAGCCCGCCAACCGGAGAAAGGGCCAGCACAGCATCAGGGCCGGATTAGTTCAGCTAACCGTACGAAACGGCTCTCAGGACAGTCATTTGCCGCACGGGCCGGCCGGCCGTGGTGGCGGCTGAGCACCGTGGCTGGCCGCGTGCCACCGGCGCAGGAACGGGGACCGGCCGCCGGGATCGCGGACGGCGATCCCGGCGCGGCGCATGAACCCCCGCACGGTGTGCGCGGGCTGCCCGGTGACCAGCTCGATGTGCTGCAGCCCGACGCCGCAGCGCCAGTACAGGTCGGTGACCAGCTGGCGGGTGAGCGGGACCGGCTGCGGGAAGCGCTGCCAGATGGGGCCGCCGGCCGGCACCTCATTGACGTGGTGCTCCGCCAGCGCGGCGCGGACGTGCGGGTCCGCGTACAGGGCGTGGATGAGCTGGATCTCGTCAGGGCCAGATTCGGCGGCGACCTTGCCGGTCCGGACCGGTATGCCCAGATCATGGGCCGTGCGCAGGACGATCTTCCGCGACGCGTCGAGCTTGCGGCCCACATCGTCGGCCGAGAGCCCGCGCACCTGGTAGAGCAGCCGGAGGGTGTCGGCGGGCAGGCTGCGCCGGTCCTCGCGCTGCCAGTTGCCCCGGGTACGGGCCCGGATGCCATACCGGCGGAGCCGATCCCGGACCCTGCGTTCCGGGATGCCCAGCAGCGCGCCGATCTCGGGCGTATTCAGGCGCTGGCGCACATAGAGCTCCGTCAGCAGCGCCGCCATGTCCGGCGGATCCGCACTGCGGGTGTGCGGCCGGGACCCGCCCGCGCCGCGGGGGCGCAGCGGCACGCCCGCGCCGCGCAGCAAGCGGGTGACGCGCTGGCGGTTCAGGCCGGTCAGCTGACCGGCCTGGTAGGTGGACAGCCCGGCACACACGTACAGGTGCACCAGCCTGGCCACGGGCACATCACCCTCACCGGGCCGGATGGCGAGGGCAGCGGCGCCGCACTGGCAATCGCGGTCATGCTGCGGCCCGGCGCCAGCCGTGACCGGGACAGCAGGAGCAGCCACGGCAGCTAGCCGCCGGGTATCAGTTGCTGGACGGGCGCGGACGGCCGGCTGGTGGCCGTCCCGGCCGGGTGCGGCCGGGGGGAGGAAGCCCGGCCGGCGCAGACCGCCGGCCACGGCTCCGCACAGCCGCCCGGGCTTCCGCTGCCGCTATGGCTGAGGATCACCGCGACCGCGATCAGCACCACGCTTACCAGAAGCCACAGCAGGAGCAGCGTGCCCGTGCGGGGACCCAGCCACTGACCCGCGACAGGTGACCGCAGCCGCCCCGTCCGCGGACTGCGGCGCCGCCGGTTACGGCCCGGCCGGCCACCGGCCCGCCGCGAGCCGCCCCAGCCCCTTTCCCGCGGGGGCATTTCCTCACCGGAAACCAGCTGGGTGAATGTGGCCATGAACCCGGCCAGCCTGGGGTCAGAATCAGCAAGCTCGGCCTTAATCGAGTCCAGCACCTGCTGTTCCCGGGCGCTGAGGCTCATCGCAGAACCCAGATAAACATAAAGGCCTCCGCCTGTGCGTGCCGCTAACAGGTAGAGGCCATCAGCCCGGGAACTGCCCCAGGTATTACGCGAGCCTCATCGCGTGACTACTCCAGGATATACCATTCCGGCGGGCCAGCCAGATCGCGCGGGCGCCCCGGGTGGTGCCAGGGCTGTGGCCACCCGGGGCACCCGCCCCCTGCGGACGGACCGGGGTTACCGCCGCAGGGAACCCACCGGGAGCACGGGCCGGCCGAAGGTGGCCGAGATCACGTCACCGGCGGCGTGATACCAGGCCAGCACGGCGAACGCGAGCGTGACCCAGCCGCCCGCCCGGGTGAACCCGGTCGTCGACGTGCCCGCGCCGATGGCCAGCAGCACCAGGCCGATGAAGATCAGCGCGAGGATGGCCACCAGGACCATGTCGGTGCGCAGCGAGGCGATCACGAAATACAACGTGAGCACCGCGAACATGGCCAGGAACAGGGCCACCGCGCTGCTGACCGCACTGGCCGGGATACCCGACGCGTAGATCGTCTGCAGCACCCCGTAGATGACCCAGAACGGCCCGTACGTGCCGAACACCACGGCCCCGAACAGGTTGCCGCGGACTATCTCCAGGATGGCGACGACGATCTGGATGAGGCCGCCGAAGAACAGCGCCACCGGGATGACGATGGCCGCGCCCGCCTCGTTGATCAGGTGCGCGTTGTACATGCCGAGCATGAAAGACGTGGTCGCGAACGCGGTGACGGCCCAGGCGCCGGGGTCAGCCAGGCCGGGTCTGGCCGCGGCGGCCAGCGCCGGGCTGGCCGCCCCGCCTGAGCCGCTGATCTGTTCAGTCGACTGTGACATGCGCATCTCCTTCGTCCCGTAAAGCGGAGATGCTGACGGCAGCAAAAGGCAATTCCAGCCCTGAATGCAGCACGCACGGCAGCTCCAGTCGCAGGAGCCATCAGCCGTGGCGGCATATATAGGCGAGCTCCATCGCCTGATTAAATGGTAACTCTGATACCAGGAGAACGGTAGTGGGATTTCGCTAGATGCCTCCTTCACAGCGCGCCGAGCAGATAGGCCAGCAGGATCATCAGGAACACGTAGAACAGGTACAGGCTGACGTCGCCGGATTGCAGCGGCCGGATCACGTCGGCCAGCCACTCCACCGCACGGATCACCGGCCGGTACAGGTACCGCAGGAACAGCGGAGTCACCTGGGACTCGTAGTGCACCGGCCCGGACCGGCCCGCCGGGTCGTCGGACGCGCGGCGCACCGACACCGAGGGCCGGTACAGCGCGTCGAACGTGACCCGGGTCGGCGCGGAGAACGTCATCGCCGAGTACTGCATGCGCGGCCGGAACGCGACCATGCCGCCGTCCCACACCGGCACGGTGACGCTGTCCGCGCGCGGCCGGCCGGCCAGGTAGATGAGCAGCGGGACGGACAGCACGGCGACCAGGAAGACGGCCAGGTAGGTCGGTGAGAACGCGGAGAAGTCGGTGTGCGCCGGGATCACGGTCAGGTTCCCGGGCAGCAGCACCGGCCGCAGCGGCACCCCAGTGACGGTGCGGACGGCCCGGGACAGCACCAGCAGCACCACCGGCGCGCCCAGGGCCAGCGCGGCGCAGGCCACCGCGAGCAGGCCGGGGCCGGCCACTGGCTGGCCGCGCTCGGTGGCCTCGGCCGCGGGCCGGGTGCGCGGCATGCCGAGGAACGGGATGCCGTATCCGCGGACGAACGCGTAGATGGCCAGCCCGCCGGTCAGGCCGAGGGTGGCCGCGGCGGTGACGATCAGGATGCCGAGCAGGTGGCTGCCGGTCCTGAAACCCTGGAACAGGCCCTGGAAGATCAGCCATTCGCTGACGAACCCGTTCAGCGGCGGCAGCGCCGCGATGCCGAGCGTGCCGGCCAGGGTGATCACCGCGGTGCGGGGCAGTCGGTGGATCAGGCCGCCGAGCCGGTCCATGTCCCGGGTCCCGGTGGTGTGCTCGATCACCCCCGCTTCGAGGAACAGCAGCGTCTTGTAGGTGCCGTGGTTGGCCACGTGATACAGCCCGGCCAGCAGCAGGAACGCGGCCAGGGCGGGCTGATGGTAGGCGCCGAAGATCAGCGCGGCGCCAAGCGCGGTGACGATGATCCCGATGTTCTCGATGGTGGAGTAGGCCAGGAAGCGCTTGAGGTCCCGCTCGTTCATCGCGTACAGGATGCCGATGGCCGCGGTCAGCGCGCCGGCCGCCATCGTGATCAGCCCGGTCCAGCCGGGCTGGGCGGGCAGCAGGCGGAACGCGAACAGCGCGATGCCGTACACCCCCAGCTTGACGATCAGGCCGGACAGGAACGCCGAGCCGTCGGCGGGCGCGACCGGGTGCGCCTCGGGCAGCCAGACGTGCAGCGGGACGAGCCCGGCCTTGAACCCGAACCCGGCCAGCGCGAGCAGGTACGCGGTGTCCCGCCAGGGCGGGCTGACCAGGTGCGCCCGGGCCGCGATCAGGCTCAGCTCCATCGTGTGGGTCTTGGTGGCCAGGATGACGAACGCCGCGATGATCAGCACGAACCCGGTCTCGGACAGGGCCAGGAACCAGAACGCCCCGGCGGCCACCGCGTCCCGGCGCGGGTGGCGCAGGATCAGCAGGTAGCACAGCAGGGCCATGGATTCCCAGGCGACCAGGAACGTGACCACTCCCCCGGCCGCGAGCACGGCCACCGAGGCGACCAGCGCCAGGTGGTACACCGCCAGGTACACCGCGGTGCCGGGGCCGGGCTCGTGGTAGCGCGGCACGTAGACGGCGATCGCCACCGCGACCAGCCCGAGCAGCGCCGCGAACACCCCGGCCAGGCTGGTCGCCTGCAGCTGCAGCGAGCCCGCCACCTCGGCGTGGCCCACCGTGATGACCCGCCCGTTGCCCCACACCAGGGCCGACACCCCGCCGACCATGGCGGCCGCACCGCCGAGCGCGGACAGCGCGCAGCACAGCCGGATGGCACCCGGCCGGCCGCCGCCGGCCAGCGCGGCCGCCGTCGCCAGCCCCCACCCGGCCGCGGCCACGGCCAGCCAGCCCAGCGCGGTCATTGGGGTGCCTCCCCCGCCGCGAACGTGAGGCCGGAGACCTTCCCGGCCAGCCGGTCCACCGCCACCAGCAGGCCCTGCAGCAGGGCCAGCGGGCTGGGCGGGCAGCCGGGAATCCACACGTCCACCGGCAGGATCTCGTCCACCGCGCCGTGCACGAACGCGTCCGGCTGGTACACGCCGCCCAGGGCGCACGCCCCGGTGGCCACCACCAGCTTGGGCCCCGGCATGGCCTGGTACGTCTTCCGCGCGGCCACGCCGAACGCCCGGATCATCGGCCCGGTCACCATCAGCAGGTCGGCGTGCCGCGGCGCGGGGGTGAAGAAGAAACCGAGCCGGTGCAGGTCGTAGTGCGGCGCGCCGAGCAGCCGGATCTCCTGCTCGCACACCGCGCACGATCCGGTGTCCAGGGTGCGGATGTGCAGGCTGCGCCCGAACTGGCGGGCCACCCGCTGGCGCAACTGCCCGGCCAGCGCCTCCTCCGCGCTCACTGGCCGGCCTCCGGCCCAAGCTCAATTTTCTTAACGAAATCAGCGCGGCTGGTGCCGGCCAGCTCGAACTCGCCGCTCGGGGCGACCGCCCCGGGCGCCGCTTCCTGGCAGCGGCCGCAGGCCGTGCACCGGCCCACGTCGAACAGCAGCACGCCGCCGTCCCGGCGCAGCGCCCGGCTCGGGCACACCGTGACGAGCAGGTCGGCCAGCCGGTGATCGAGCATCCCGGCGCGGAACGCCGGTGGCGTGGGCAGGCCGGCGGCCGAGCTGTCCGGCCGGGCCGGGTAACGAGTGGTGACGATCCCGCGGCGCAGGCCCCGGGCGAACCACAACGGCATGACGGCCTCCCTCAGCGCGCGGTCCCGGCCACCGTGAGCCAGAAGCTGGCCTCGATGATGGGGATGTCGGTGAACACGTTCTGCGAGCGGGCGGCGTCGTCGAAACCACGCCAGTTCCGCACCGATGCCGGGCGCAGCCGGGCCCGGGTGATCCGGCCGCCGTCGTCCAGGCTGACCCAGGCCAGCGCCTCGCCGCGGGGCGATTCGGCCCAGCCGAGCCCGGACCCGCCGCCGCCGGGCAGCCCGGCCGTGCCGGCCTCCGGCCCGGCGTCCAGCAGGTCGCCGATGAGCCGGACCGAGTCGGCGGCCTCGTCGAGCATGACCCGGAACCGGGCCAGCACGTCGCCCGCGTCGCGGACGGCCAGGGCGGGCGGGTGTGCCGCGTACGGGCCGGTGGGCTGGTCCAGCCGGCAGTCGATCGGCACCCCGGCGGCCCGGGCGACCGGCCCGACCAGGCCGAGCCGGCGCGCCTGCTCGGTGCTGACGATGCCGGTCGCTTCCAGCCGGTCCATGAACGAGTTGGTGGCCAGCAGCGCGTCGGCGGCCCGGCGCAGCTCACCGTAGGCGCCGGGCAGGCCGTCCCGCAGCGCCGCCTGGTCGGGGGCGCGCCGCACCCCGCCCGGGTCGAGCACACCGAACAGGTACCGGTGGCCGAACGTGGTCGCGTTGAGCCGGAGCAGCCGTTCCAGCGCGATCTCGGCCGCGGCCTGGCCGACCGACAGCCCGGTCGACTGGCACAGCGCCGCCATCGCTGCCGCGTGGTTGTACAGCCGCTCCAGTTCCAGCGCGATACCCCGGGTCAGCAGCGCGCCGGGTGTCGGCTGCACGCCGAGCGCGGATTCCACCGCGGCGGCCAGCGCCCAGGTGACGGCGGTGGCGCTGAGCCCTTCGGCGCGTTCGGCCAGGAACATCGCCTCGGCCGGGCGGCGGCCGCGCAGCCGCCACTCCAGGCCGCGGTGCTTGTGCCAGGTGAACAGGTACAGGTCGACGATCTCCTCGCCGCTGGTCACCAGGCCGTAGTAGAGCGACTCCACGCCGGCCTGGCGGACCGGGCCGAACGGGAACTCGAACGCCTGCCCGCCGACGGTGTGCGGCGCGTGCACCTCCCCCGGCGCCTCCGGCGGCTGATGGCCCAGTCTCGGCAGTGCTGGCCCGGGGGGACGACCCCCCGGAACCCCCCGAAGATCCGGGCCCGCCCCCGGGGGCAGCGCGACCCGGTTGAGTGGCTTCCCGCCGGCTGGCCGTACCCCGAACTGCTCGTAGATCTCGCATTCCTCGGTGAACGCGGCGGGTGCGATGTCTGACAGTGGCGGGTACTCCGGGGCATCGATCGGCGTTTCGGTGACCAGGTACTGGCGTTCGGAATCAAGACCCCACACCAGCCGGAGCGTGACCTGGTCGCCGTCCGCGGCGAACAGGTCGGCGAGGCGGGCCCCGGCCGCGGCCAGATGGTGCACGGCCGTCTCGAGCTGGGCCGCGGGCACGGGCACGGTCACCACCCCACCGCCCTCGCGTGGCGCCGCGCCGCCGATCGCGCCGAGCAGGCTGGCCGCGGCGCCGGGACGGGGCTGCAGCGTGGTCACGAGATCACCGCCACCGAATGCATGATCACGGTGTTCAGGCCCGCGGGGATCCACAGGCCCAGGACCAGCAGGGCGGCCAGGCCGAGGGCCAGCGGCGCGGCCGCGGCCAGCCGGGCGGCGCGCGACCGGTACGGATCCGCCGTGGCGGCGGGCGGCGGCCCGGTCACCATGCCGGTGCTGGTCCGGGCGAACGCGATGAACGCCACCGCGAGCAGGGCCAGCAGCAGCAGCGGCAGCACCGGGCTGGCGTGCGCGAACCCGGCCCGGATGATGGTCAGCTCGGACAGGAACAGGCCGAACGGCGGGGAGCCGAGCACGGCCATCGAGCCGAGCAGCATGGCCCCGCCGGTCACCGGCACGGCGGTCAGCAGGCCGCGCACGCCGGCCGCCTCCCGGGTGCCGTAGCGCAGCGCGACGTCCCCGCTGCCCAGGAACAGGACGGACTTGGCCACCGCGTGGTTGATCGTGTGCAGCAGCGCGCCGTACAGGCCGAGCACGCCGCCGAAGCCCAGCGCGACCGCGATGATGCCCATGTGCTCCACCGAGGAGTACGCGAACAGCCGTTTGTAGTTCCCCCTCCGCACCATGAACAGCACGCCGACCAGCACCGAGGCGAAGCCGAACGCGAGCAGCACGGTGCGCGGGAACGTGGGGCCGAGCCGGGCCTGGGTGATGGCCAGGAACCGGATGATCGCGTACATGCCGGTGTTGAGCAGCGCCGCCGACAGCATCGCGCTGGCCGGGCTGGGCGCCTCGGCGTGCGCGTCGGGCAGCCAGGTGTGCATCGGGGCCAGGCCGACCTTGGTGCCGTAGCCCACCACGGCCAGCAGGAACGCCAGCCGCAGCGGCGCGGGCGCCAGCGCGGCCGCGTGCGCGAACAGGTAGGGCCAGGTCAGCCGCTGGCTGGAGGTGAGGTGCAGGGTGCTGGCCGCGTAGAACAGGTACAGTGTGCCAGCCAGCGCGATCGTCACGCCGAGCGAGCTGATGATCACGTATTTCCAGGCCGCCTCCAGCGAGCGGGCCTGGCCTTCCAGCCCGACCAGCGCGGCGCTGGCCAGCGTGCTCGCTTCGATCAGCACGAACAGCAGGCCCAGGTTGCCGGTCTCCAGTGAGGCCAGCATCAGCGCGGCGAACAGGCCGAAGAACACGAAGTACAGCCGGACCTGGAGGCGGCTGAACGTGCCCGCGTCCTCCTCGGCCGACACGTACGCGATCGACCCCACCGCGGCCAGCAGCGTCACCCCGCTGACCGTGAGCAGGAAGAACCCGCTGAGCGTGTCGACGTACAGGAAGCCGCCGCCGGCCTGCAACGGCGGCCGGTGCACCTGCAGGACGAGCAGCACGATCGCCGCGGCCAGCGAGACCGCCGCCCCGGCCGCGCCGGTGCCGCCCGCCAGCCGGGCCCGGGCCCCGGCCAGCGCGGCCACCAGGGCGGCCAGCGGGCCCGCCACCACCAGGAGCGCCAGCGCGGTCATCCGCGCAGCCCCCTCAGCTCACCGGCGCTGGCTTCGGCCAGCTGCCGGGTCAGGCCGGACGTGAACACCAGCATGATCAGCACGCCGGCCGCGATGTCCAGGAAGATGCCCGCCTCGACGATGAACGGGAACGTCGCGACCAGGGTGATGGCGCCGAGGAAGACGCCGTTCTCCACGATGAGCCAGCCGATCAGCTGGGCCACGGTGTGCCGGCGGACCACCATGGCCAGCGCGCCGAGCAGGATCACCGCCGTGGACAGCGGCACCACGGCCACCGCGACCAGGCCGTGCGGCAGCAGTTGCGGCCGGGTGACCAGGTAGGCGAACGCGGTCAGCGCGCCGCCCGCGATCAGCGACGTGGACAGGCCGGTGGACAGCGCGGTGTCCCGGTTCAGTTCCAGCCGGCGGACCAGCAGCCGCCGGGTGACCAGCGGGATCCCGATGCCCTTGATGGCCAGCGTGAGCACGGCCAGGATCCACAGCTCGATGCTGTGAAACCGCCACGCGGCCACCGCGGCGGCGAACGACAGCACCACCGACTGGGCGCCGTAGTAGGCCACGTACCGGTTGAACAGCTTGGAGGCCAGGCAGGCGAACGCGAGCAGCAGGATCAGCACCCCGGACAGGTCGAGCAGCACCCCGGCCGGGCTGGCCGCCGCGAGATTTTCCATGCCTCACGCTCCGATCACGTACGAGGTGGCGATGCCGACCAGGGCGAGCAGGAACGACGCGCCGAGGAACTCGGCGATACGGAAGAACCGCAGCTTGGCGAACGAGGTGTCGATCACCACGATGGCCAGGCCGCACAGCGCGAGCTTGCCGAACAAGATCGGGATGGCCAGCAGGGCACTGGGCAGGCTGGTGGAGGTGCCCAGCCCCCAGGGCAGCACGAAGACGTTCATGAGGATCGACGACAGCAGGAACAGTTTCATCCAGCTGCCCCACTTGACCAGGGCATACTCCCGGCCGGAGTACTCCAGGACCCGGCTTTCCTCGATCATCGAGATCTCGGTGGTGCCGCCCGGGTTGTCGATCGGGATACGCCCGTTCTCGACCAGGACGATCATGAAGAACGCGACCAGGCCGAGCAGGTGGGTAGGCAGCACCAGGACGTAGGGCGAGCCCGCGATGGCGTGGTTCATCAGGTACGGGTTGTCGGAGGCGGACACCGCGCCGACGGTGAAGAACACCAGGATCAGCGCGGGCTCGGCCATGCTGCCGATCCAGCTGGCCCGGCTCGCGCCGAGGCCGCCGTACGGGCTGGCCGTGTCCAGGCCGGCCAGCGAGATCGCGAAGCTGGCCAGCGCCAGGACGAAGGCGCCGCCGATCAGGTCGGCCAGGAAGGCCAGCGGAAGCGGCGTGTCCGTGATCACCGGGACGATCACGGACACGGTCAGGTAGCACCCGAAGGCCACGAACGGCGCACCGCGGAACACCCACGACGCCTGGTCGCTGACCGCGCTGCCCTTGCGCAGCAGCTTGGCCAGGTCCCGGTAGGGCTGGAAGACGCTCGGACCGCGCCGGGACGTGACCACGGCCTCGGCCCGCGTGATCACCCCCGCGTACAGCGGGGCGGCGAGGAGCACGACCAGGCTCTGCAGAACCTGAATGAGGAAGGGCATCGCCAGCCTCCACCTGTCATTCCGACGTGCGTCACGCCTGTGCAGGTAGAGGCCATCAGCCTGGACCCTGGATCAGGTCCGGCGGTACGCGAGCCTCATCGCGTTAACCACTGTCAACCGTACACCGGTCAGCGGGCGCCCACCAAGAGCACGGGGACCTCGCTGGCCTTGGCCGCCTCCTCGGCGACCCGGCCGAGCCGTGGGTGCAGCAGGCCGCCATCACCATGCCGGCCCAGGACCAGCAGGTCGAACCCGTGTTCGGTGGCGTAACCGCACAGTGACCGGGCCACCTGGCGGCCCGCTTCGGTGTGCAGGTCGATCCGGGCCCGCGACGTGGCCTGCAGGGCGGCCCGTGCCCGGGCGAAGTTCTGCCGCAGCCGGTCCGCTTCCCCGGTCGCCTGGCTCCCCTCGACCTGCGCGTGCTCGGGCAGCACGGTGAGCGCCACCACGTGCCCGGCGCCGCCGCCGACCAGGGCCGCCGCCGCGGTTAATGCGGCCACCGAGTCCGGCGAGCCGTCCCACGCGACCAGCACCCGGCGGAACGGGCCTCCCGGTACCCCGGCCGGGCCCGCCCGGCCATCCACGGCAGGATCCATCGCGGCCCTCCTCATAAGCCGGCGAACTCTCTCGCGACGCATTGTGATCCGCCCCGCACCCCACGGCAAGGCTCCCACCCGTACGGCCCGCCAGTGAGTACCGCCAAGAGCGTCCCCGCTTGTTGATGTAGACCTTGCTCACACCCGAGTGTGAGCAGCAACAACATCAACAACGAGGGTTGTGGTCGAGGAGGGCGAGCACGTGGCGGAGTGCCCGCTCTTGGGTGGCCAGGCTGTCCTCGGTTTGGCTGGCTTCGGCCGCGGCCGACCGGCGGAGGTCCTCGGCGGCCCGGCGGGCGGCCTGGATCCGGCCGGCCGCGTCCGCGCTGCGCTGTGCGACCGCCGTGGCCAGGGCCCGCGTCGCTTCGGCAAGCTGATTCCGCAGGCCGGTGCAGGCCATTTCCAGCTCGGTGGTGACCAGGCCGGGTATCTGGTCGTGCAGGTGCTGACGGGCGCGGCGGCGGCCCCGCTCGCCCGGCATCGCGTGGTGGGTGCCGGGAAGGCTCGGCCCGGGCGGCCCGGCGGCTCCGGCGGCTGGGCCGGCCGGCCACCGGGTGCGGGCCAGCTGCCCATCCGGATCGGGCTGGGCCAGCTCGAGGCCCAGCAGCTCGGCCGCGTAGTCGCGCAGGGTGTCCAGCCGGGCGGCCAGATCCCCGGCCAGCCGCCGGTCCAGGCGGCTCAGGGTCTGCCTGATGCTGGCCTGCTGCCGCTGCTGCCACGCGCCGACTTCCGCCCGGGTGAGGCTGGCCAGGCGGACGGGGCCGGTCCGGCCGATCTCGGCGGGCGAGGCCGCGCTCAGCTCGCCGTCGAGTAGCGCGTCGAGCCGGCCGGCGACGTTGCGGCGAAGCCGGGCCACGTCCGCGTCGGCGGCGTCGTTGAGCGCGAACAGCAGGCGCGCCGACTCGCCGCTGACCACCGTCACACCGTCCCGGGTGCTCTTGGCCGCCGCGGCCAGCCGGGTGCTGAACTCCCCGGCCCGGGCGGCGATGCCGGCGGCCCGGGTGCGGGCCGCGCTCCGGCCCACCGTGACGTCGGCCAGCCGGGCCAGGGCGATCCGGCGGGCCTGGGTGATCGCCGACCGGGTCAAGTCGGCCGCCCGCCGGGTGGCGAGGTACTCGGTCAAGTCCGCGGCGAACGCGGTGAAGCCCGGATCTCCGGCCCGCAGCGCGGCGGACGCGGACATCGGGTACAGGCCCGGGCCGGTGACCGGCCCGGCCTGGCTGACCGTTTCGCCGACCACCCGCCGGGTGAACTCGGTCACCGTGGCCAGCCCGGCCGCCTCCAGGTGATCGGCCTTGTTCAGCACGACGAACACCGTCATCGGCCGGCCCGCGAGCCGGCTCAGCAAGCTGCGCTCGCTGGCCGACACCGGCGGGTCCGCGGCCAGCACGAGGATGGCCGCGTCCATGGTGTCCAGGGCCGGGCCGGCGGCCTGGGCATCGCCGGGCTCCAGGACCGATCCGGTGCCCGGCGTATCCACCAGTTCGGCCCCAGCCGCGAGCACGGCCGCGTCGGCAAACACGGTGACGCTGGCGACGCGGCGGCGGTTCCGCGGATTCCCGGCCTCGCTAACCAGGTCCGCCAGCGCCGCGAGCGGGTGCGTTTCCTCATGCCCGTCGAGGAACCGCACCTCGGCATGCGGGTCCTGGCCGTGGCGGACCGTGGTCACCACCGTGGTCAGCGGCGTTTCCCCGGCCGGCAGGACCGCGTGCCCCAGCAGCGCGTTGATCAGCGTGCTCTTGCCTCGCGTCGCCTCGCCGACGACCGCGACGCGCAGCCGGGTGGCGGCCAGCCTGTCCCGCAGCATGGCCAGCTGGTCCTGGTCCGGCCCGGTGCCCAGCCTGGCTAGCTCGGCGAGCACCATGGCCAGGGGGGTGGCCGAGGCGGGCGGCCGTGCCGCTGCCGGTCCGCGTTGTGCCCTCACCGGGCCGGGCCGCCGCAGAACACGGCGCCGTCGAGGAAGGCCGCGGCCCGGCGCCAGGCGGTCATCTCCGGACCGCGGGTTTCCCGCCGGCTGGCCCAGGTGCTCTTGCGGAACGCCGCGCTGAGTTCCGCGATCAGCCGGTCCGCGCGCGCGGCCGCGCTGGGCGACGCCACCCGTCCGGCCGACGGGTCGGCGGCCCGCAATGCCAGCACGTGCCGGGCACACAGCGGCACCGGGAGGCCGGGATCGGGGGCCGCTGCGCGCAGCGGCCCGCGCAGCTGGCCGAGGACTTCCCGGGCCGCGGTGCGGCTGCGCAGGCAGACGGCGCACGGCACCGGATCCGCCGTGGGTCTGCGCCAGGGCCGCGGCCGGCCGCCGGGGCGGCCGGACAGGACGGCGGCCAGGCAGCCGGCCTGCCAGGCCAGCAGCGGCGGGATGCGATCCGGGCCGGCCAGCAGGGCCAGGTCGCTGAGGTGCCCGCCGCACAGCAGCCGGCGGTGGTCCGGCTGGCCCCGGTCACCCAGCCGGGCCAGGCCGGCCAGGTCGCGGCGCTCGGCGTGGGCCGCGGCCAGGCACGCCGCGCAGCCGTCAGCGCTGGTCCGCGCGCGGGGCGGGAGGGCGTCCCGTAGGCCGGCCCGGACGGTGGCGTCGTGGTCTATCCCGGTGAGCCAGCCAGGGCCAGGTGGCGGCGGGGCGGCCAGCCCAGCCGTCACCGTCTCGGCCAGCCAGCCGGGAAGCCGGCGCCGGGCCCGTCCGGCGGCGGCACGCCCATGCGGGATGCACAGGCCGCCGAGTTCCTGGTACCGCTTCTGAACCGCGGGGTCGGGCAGGTCGTCGAGCAGGGTGTCCAGCGCCCGGTACGCCGCGGCGTCGTCATGCTCGCAGCCGGGGCAGCCGGCCAGCCGGCCCGGCCGGCCGGTGAGCTGGTCGCGTGCCGCCTGCACGAGGTACCGGCTGACCGCGGTGAGCCGGGCGGCGGCACCGGGCTGGGTCATCAGCCCGCGGGTGTGCCGCGGGCACATCCCCAGCGAGGCGCACAGCCGGGTGATGGCCACGGCCTGCGCGTGCCCCTCGAGCGCGAACCAGGCCAGATACCGGTCGCTGGCCTCGCCGGCGTACCGGCACACCGGGCAGCCCGGCCTGGTCAGCAGGTCCGCCGCGCTGTAGAGCGTCAGCACCGATGGGCCGCGCGGGATCGGGGTGGCGGCCGGCATGTCAGCGGTCTCCCCGCGCCATCAGGACCCGATCCTGGTCAGGTCGGGCGAGAGCAGTTCCAGCAGCCGCGAGCATGGCCACGTGGACCGCCGGCGCTCGGTTTGCGCGGTGGTCTCCTCCATGCTGGCCAGCCGGTCATCCGGCTGGCCCCGCCAGCGCGGGCAGCCGTCGTAGAGCGGGCATTCGCTGCTGCGTGGCCGGCCGCGCGGCGCGCACGCGGGCCTGCCGCCGGACCGGAACGTGCGCAGCGCACGCCAGAGCAGCAGGACTTCGTCTTGGCTCACCTGGGACATGGGACCGCCCTCATCCTCGGGTACCGGATGCAGGGACCGTCAGCGGCGGCTGCCGCGGTCTGGGCGAGCCCCTTCGCCAGCCAGTAAGTCTGGCCAGTTCGCCCGCGCGCCGTCAAGGATCAACCCGGCCGATGCCGCGGGGCGGCCGGTAGCATGACGGTGCCGGATGAGGCTCCGGCTGGGTATCCGCCCTGAACCGCCGCCGCGGCTAATGGCCTCTGTTCCG
>Ga0335085_10004876_pt1 | contig 21922 bp, 13 predicted proteins | sample Lox_Sample_45_FD_206712 | JGI IMG/M metagenome (GOLD analysis project Ga0335085, IMG submission 206712) | Soil microbial communities from Loxahatchee National Wildlife Refuge, Florida, United States - Lox_Sample_4.5 | ecosystem: Environmental > Terrestrial > Soil > Wetlands | place: USA...
GGCCGCGCCTTTCGATTCGGATGGCGCGGCCTGCTGTCCCCACGCGTGGACAGAGGCTGCCAGTATCGTCCAGATGGAAATCCAAACCATCACCGGATACATCGGCGGTTTGGGAAAAAACTTTAGATCTAGTGGGCTTCAGACTCCGTCAGGTCCAGAGGGGTCACCGGATCCAGCAGCGCCCAGCACACAATTCCCATCAGGTAAACGCCGGCGGCCACATAAAAGGTCATGTCCCAGTTGCCCGGATGCCAGGCCAGCGCCCACTTCTGCCCAAACAGGGTGAAGCTCAGGCCGCCGCCCAGGATGTAGCCGTTCACCGTGGGACCCAGCGCTCCGCCCATGTTTCCCCACATATTCATGGCGCCGGAGAGAGTCCCGCAATACTTGCCGCCCAAGTCCATGGCGCTGGCCCAGGCGCCGGGCATGACCAGGTCGTTGCAGAAGCTTGCGATGCCCATGGCGATCATGGCCAGCGTGGGATCGGTCATGCGAATCGAAACCATCAGGAAGCCGGCCGCGCCGGCGAATCCTACCGAAGCGATCAGCCGCCGGGTCAGCGCCACGCTGCCCGTTAAGCGCAGCAGCGGACCGGTCAGCAGCACCGCGCCCGGATTGCCCATTCCGCCGACAAACAGCGGCAGCACGCTGAGCCACGCCGCATGCGTGAATTCGAGGTGCCTCCCGTCGCGGAGGTAAGACGGCAGCCAGGTCAAATAAAAATACCAGCCGTAGGACAAGCAGAAATACTGCCAGCAGAGCATCCACACCTGCCGCGAGCGCAGCAGCCTGCGCCACGGCACATGGCCATGGCCGGCCTGTGCCGGACCGCGGCGCGCGATCAGGTCCAACTCCGCCGCATTCACTTTGGGATGCTGGCGCGGATCGTCGCGGAACCAGAAGTAGAAGGCCACCGCCCAGATCATGCCGAGGCAGCCGAAAATCGCGAAGGCGTTGCGCCAGCCCACCATCGCCATCACCCACACCACCAACGGCGGAGTGAACGCGCCGCCCCAACGCGCGCACAGCCACATCATGCCCTGCGCGCGGACGTGCTCGCGCTCTGGCAGCCAGGTCCGAAAGGCGCGCGTGAGGTTCGGAAAGCAGCCCGCTTCCCCGACGCCGAATAGGGCCTGTGTCGTGATCAGAGAAGGAAAGCTCCACGTCCGTCCCGTCGCGGCGGTGAATACCGACCACCAGATGACGATTCGCATCAGCACCTTGCGCGGACCCAGGATGTCGCCCAGCAATCCGCCGGGAATCTCACAGCACGCATAAGCGAAGATGAACGCCGAAAATGCCCAGCCCATCTGCACCTGCGACAGGCCCAGGTCGCGCCTCATGGAGGGCGCCGCGGCCGAAATGCAAGCGCGGTCGACATAGGTGATCACCGCCAGGACGCAGGCAAACACAATCACCCAGTAACGGGTATGCGTGGGACGCTGCTCGGGCAACGCTAGATGGGACGGGGACGCCGGTAGGGCCATTCGTCTGGCATCACATCACAGTTCGGCGCGGAAAAGCAAATAGCCGCCGGCGTGGTAGTGGGTCAGTCACACGACCCCGATGGTCTCACCGCGCAAGGCGCGACGGGCAGGCAGTTCTGCGCTTGTGCAGTCTGGTCCAAACCGGCTGTTGTACTTCTACGGGTATCGCAGTTGTCGCTCCCAACCCCGCGCGAGCCCCCCGGTTTATACCTGGCAGCACCCGAAGAACGGGCACCCAGCGGGAAGATGGTGGTTTCGCGCTCACTCCTAGGGTTTGTCGCGGTAGATTCCGTAGTTCTGATAGTTGCTATGACGGCGGCTCTGTTTGATGTCTTCGACCCGAAACGTAGCCCCGTTTCGCCTCCACCACCCCTCCCAACATGCCGCGGGATCGGTCGGACAAGCGTTCACCATAACCCCGCCGCCGTGGTGCCAGATCACGTCCGCGACTGTGATATTGATCAACGCCACATTTCCGGCGATCAGAAGTTTGTTGCGCCGCTCGATAGACGCCTCTGACGATGCCCTCCTCATCGCATCTATTATTGGTTTCACGGCTCGCTCATCTCCGACGCCACCGAGAAGAATGATCAGTTGATCCGCGATTGGTGGATCGAACTGTTTGTCCAAGAGTGCCTGCTCTGCGACGCGCCCGATACCGAGGAGCGCCGAACATGGGTGGGGTGAAACTGAAATCCCAACAGGTCGGATTACAGCGGTTGACTACTCCAGACCAGGGCGCGTGTACAGTTGGCGAATCAGGCGCGCGACTTCAGTTTGCTTGTCGGCAGGAGCGTGTTGCTGCGTTGGCGCAATGGCGGCTCCGAGACCGAAAGAGATGAGCAATGCAGTAAACGGCAACTTTTCGCGTGCATCCCTTGGCTGCCTCTCCGAAATAGACGACAAGAACCGTCACGGCGAACCGGATGGATTCCCTGATGATCCGCCTTGTACCGTACCTGGCCCAATCTTTCCGCGGCGTTCAGCACTTGAAATCCTGGTAGGTCGAGTGGCGGTCCGATCCGTGCTCCAGTGCCAGGTCGCGGCGGTTGTAGTCCAGGTGCAGCGCCGAAACAATCATGATGGCGTTCGGCACCGTCATCCGCACGGTGAACGGACGCGCCGGGTCGCTCTGGATGCCGGGAAAGAGTTCCGAGAGCAGGAAGTGGCGGCAGGCCAGCGGCGGAAAGTCGCCGAGTTGCTTCTCGCCGGCCAGCCCCGACGGACCGAAAAGCTGAATCCGCGGCGTGCCGGTCTGGTCCGGATCCAGTTCGATGTTCATCACCGCCAGCAGGGTGTCGCGCTTGGGCCGGCCGGGCGAGCCGATGATGTGCGCGCCGCTCACGATGTAGTCGCTGGCCAGTCCGCCGCGCGTGTCGGCTTGCCGGTAGGATTTGGCCGAAGCGCCGCCCGGACGGAAATGCGTCAGCGCCACGCGACCCCAGTTCAACGCGCGCACCTCCACTTTCTGCAGCGAATGCGACGTCTTCGGCAGGGTGGCCACGCCGAAGCCGCCCGCGAAGTTATCGGGCAACGGCAAATCGCGCGTGGCGATCCGGCAGCTCTGAAATTCGCCGAGCCGAATCACGCCGCCATCCGCCGATAGCTCGCGCGGCTGCACGCGGTCCGCCAGGCGATCGTCATGATTGCCGGCCCAGGCGATGCGCCCTTCGCCGGTGGTGACCATCGGCAGCATCCACAGCGCTTCCTCCTGCCAGCGGCTCGAGCTGAGGTAGTGGCGCGTCTCGAGTTGCAACTCGCCCACGCGGAAGCCGCGGAACAGCATGGGCGTGAACAGCATCGCTTGCGCGGGGAAGTTGCCCTTGGGACCGAAAGGCGATTTGCGCGCCGGGGCCACCGGAGCGTCGGCCGCGAAGTGCAGCGGATGCTCCAGGGTGAAAGCGCCGCCTTCGCGCCCGCGCATGATGGTGTAGCCGAACGACGCCTTGGGACTTTCGTTGCGCACCACCAGCACGCCGCCATCGGCCAACTTCGGCTCGTTCAGCGGCGCCAACGCCATGGCTTCGCCGGGCGACGCAGCGGTCTTCAGATCACTCAGTGTATAAATCGTCGTCCGATGCGGCGGCAGCGAATATTTGCGCTCACGAGCCGTCCGTCCCATCCGGTCCACCACGCGGATGTTGCCGAATGATTCATCGTCGTTGGGATTGAACAATGCAAAGGCGCAGTGGTATTCGGAGAGCGCCGGGAACGGCATCGAGTAGTTGAAGTATCCGTAGACTTGCTCGGGGGGCGCCGGATGCGCGTGGACATTGTCGAAGTTCGTCGGCAGGCTCCAGCGCACGAAGCCGGCGCTGAACAAATCGCCCGCGTGCGGCATCTGGTGCGGCGAAGGCGCCACGCGGATGCGCGCTCCCCCGAAGAACGGTCCGTCGGCTCCGGTCCACTCTTTCACGTTCAGCACCGTCGGACGCAGCGAGGGAATTTCGAAGCGCCCGTTGTTTTCGAGGTGGACTTCCTTGCCGGTCGAATCGTACAGCAGCACCTGATATTCGGTGGCATAGCGCGAATCGCGATAGCCTTCGATCCCCGGAAAGCAGGTCGCCGTCAGCAGAATTTCGGTGGATAACTGCAGCGCCGGATCGATCACCACGAAAGGCGCCGCTACATCCAGCCAGCACAATCCGTCGTTCGCAGGCAGCAGCGCGGCGGGCTTCGATGAGTACGGAGTTTGCGCGGCGGCGGGCAACAGTGAACCGGCCAGGGAGGAGAGGAAGACGCGGCGGTCAATCGAGGTCATGGGGCCCTTCTATCACAAAACGAAAGCCGCCGGCAGCACCTTGGAAAGCGCCAACGGCGGCCCGAAACTATCTGCAACTGGAAACCATTTTGCCCATCGGCTGGCCACCGCTTCTTCACGGTCGCGGCTCGGAAACGCTACTGAGCCGCGACCAACGGGAGCCGTGTTCAGCCGATTAGAACGTCACGCGAACCACGAACTCCAGGATGCGGGCGCCCGGATCGTTGGCGTTCGAAGTGTCGCGGAAAGCCGAAGTGATCTGACCGAACGTGGTGCCGTTCACCGAGGTGCTGCCCAGGTAGAAATTGGTCACGTTCAGCACGTCCAGTGCCTGCGCGCGTGTTTCCAGGGCGAAGCGCTCCTTGATGCGCGTGCGCTTCACGATGCTGACATCCAGGTGCTTCTGCCACGGGCCGCGCAGGAAGTAGTCGTAGCCCAGCGCGCCGGGAGCGGTTTGCGGACCGATATAGGGCGCGTTGGGATCCAGCGTGAAGCCGCCCTGGTTGAAGGCCGCTTCGCTGTTCTGAATGATGCTGGTCGGCAGATCGTAGATGATGCCGATGCCGTTGGATCCGGTGGTCTTATACACGCCCACCTCTTTCTGCAACTGGCTGATGGTGATGTTGTGCAGCACCACGCCCTCGGCGGTTCCGGCGTTGATGTAGCCGCGCGCCGCGCTCAGCATGCTGGGCGTGCCGGCCTGGATGCGCGTTGTGCCGGCGAATTCCCAGCCTTCCAGAGCCTTGCGCACGAAACCGTTGCGCACGGAGCCGAAGAAGGCCCGGCCGGGGCCGAGCGGGAATTCGTAAATCCAGTTGGCCTTGTACGCCTGCCGGATGTCGAAGCCGCTGGGAATCCGGTCCAGACGAAGATTGCGGAAGGTGGTCGGCGCGTTGTAATCGCTGGAATTGTTGAGCGCGCCGTCCGCCAGGGAGTGCGCCCAAACATAGCTGCCCTGCACCGAAAGGCCGTGCGACAGCCGCCGCCGCACTTCCACCTGCAGGGAGTCGTAGTAGGTCGATCCCCAGTTGGTCATCAGGTATGCGCCGCCCGAACCGACCGTCGGATTCACCTGGAAGAAATTCGAGGGGTAACCCGCCGCGATCATGGCATTCAAGCGCGTCAGGTTCGTGGCGATCGAGTTGGCCAGCGTGCCGATGCGGTTCTGCGCCAGGTACGTGGCGGTGGTCGAATCGTTGCAGCAGGTGGTGCCCAGAGCCGTCGGCAGGATCTTCAGATTCTGCTGGCCGGGCAGACCTTGGTTGCCGTAGTTGTTGGACTTCAGCGAAGCCGTGTAGGGCAATTGCGCCAGGCTCACGTTATTGGCGATCGCCAGGTTGTTCATGGCGATTTCGGCCTCGTTCAGGAAGCCGTTTTCGAAAATGTTGACTTCGTTCAGGTTCACCTGCCGCCACTCATGCACGCCGTGGTTGCCGGTATAGCGGACTTCCATGACGGTGTCGCGAGTCAATTCGCGTTGGAAGCCGATGTTCCAGCTCTGCACGTACCCCATCTTCAGATTCGGGTCGAAGTCGTTGACAGAATCCGTGAAGGACGGGCTGATCGGGAACTGCGGCGCCGCCGGATTGGGCTGCGCCGGGAAGCTCGAATCGGCCAGCCAAACTCCGCCCGCGGGACCGAAATACTGCGGGAAATTGTTCGGATCGACCGAGGTGCTGTAGTACAGGCCCTTGTTCGATCCCCAGATGCCTTGGAAGTTATAGCCGCCCGGACGCAGGCTCGAAATCGCGTAGCCCCCGCGCAGCACCCCCGCGCCCGTGTGGCGGCCAACGAAGAACCGCAGGAACGGATTGTCGGCGCCTTTTAGCTGGTACGCGAAGCCTATCGAAGGAAGGAAGACGGCCGGCTCGCTATAGGCATTCTTGCCGTTGATGGCGTTAAACACGGGAGCCGTGCCGGTGAGCACTCCAGGCTGGAACATGTGGCCGATTCCCGAAACACCCCAGATACCCGCCAGGCCGACCGTGGTGTAAGTCTGGTTCACATTGACGAACGGCAGTTGGTATTCCACGCGTCCGCCCAGCGTCAGCGTCAGATTGGGGGAAACGCGCCAGGTGTCCTGCAGGAACCAGCCAAACTCGCGCTGGTGGTTGCGGTCGATGGCGGGCGCGTGCGCGTATTGATGCGTCTTCTCGTTTTCCACTACCTGCTGGCTGATGCTCGACACACGCCCGGTCAGCGCCGCGTACATGCTCTCAGCGCTGCTCAGGTCGCTCGAGGTGATGCCGGGGAAGTTGGCGGTGGTGAACCACGCGGTATTGCCGGTGATGGCCGGGTCGCCCGCGGCGATACCGAAGCTCATACCGGGCAAAGTTTCGCTGCCGATGGACTGCTGCCAGGTCGCCACGTTGGTGAAGGTACCGCCAAAGCTCAACTGGTGCCCGCCCTTGACGTAGGACACCGTCTCGGAAACGTCCTTCAGCGGAGCGTTGCGCCGCGAAACGCCGGTGGTGGTGGTGACCGGGCCGAAGTAGCCGAAGCTCGGCACGAAGCCCTTCCACTCGTTATACAGCGCGTCGTTACCCACCGCGTCATAGAACAGCACCGTGCCGCCGCTGGCGCCCAAGCGCAGCTCATTGGTCATCCGCGCGCTCAGCGACGAACGCAGGGTGAGAGTGCCTTCAAACCGATAGCTGTTCTGCCCCGCTTCGGTCGGGTTTCCGAGCACCGTGCCGGTCCCGGCGTACACCGGAACCACGCTGTTCAGAATGTCGGGCGTGCCCAGATACTTGTCCCAGTTCCACACGAAACTGAGGTGATGCTTCTCGGTCAGGTTGTAATCCAGGCGCGAGGTCACGAACGTCCGGCTCTGGCTGCTGCCGACGCCGTAACGGTAGGTGTCGCGATTGTAATCGTTGGTAGGAATGTTGTTCTGCAGGTTGCCGTTTTGAACCAGCGCCCAGATCTGGCCGAGCGTCTGGTTGGTGGTCGGATCGATGTTCGTGCGGAAGGGCCGCACGTTCGAAGGCAGGCCGGCGTTGGCCTGCTGCGCCAGATTAAACAGATTGACCGTATTGATGGTGCCGTTGGATTCTTTGTATTTGAAGTCCCCGTTCCAGCCGGTCGGCGGGAGAATCGTCCGGCTGAACGTACTGGAACTCGGCAGCCGGTAAATCTCGTAGTTTACGAAAAAGAACAGCTTGTCCTTCTTGATCGGGCCGCCCACATGTGCGCCGCCCTGGTTCCACTTGATGATGTCGCGGGGCAGGCGGTTAATGGTGTTGAAGTAGTAATTGGCGTCGAAGAAGGTGTTGCGCGTCTGCCAGACCACGCCGCCGTGATACTGGTTGGTTCCGCTGCGGGTGACGAACTTCAACTGTGCGCCGCCCTGGGCCGTCGAATCGACCCCGCCGGCCGAACTGCTCAGCGTGACTTCTTCGAGCGAATCCACCGATGGCATGATGTAGCTGAAGAAGCCGTCCTGGCTCTTCAGCCAGTTGTCGTTGGTGTTCATGCCGTCGATGGTGACGTTGGTGGATTCGAACGGCATGCCGTTGACGCTCGAGGTCCGATAACTGGTGGTGGTCTGAACGCCCGGCAGCATGGTAAACAATTCCATTCCATTGCGCGTGGCGGTGGGCAACTCAGTGATCTGGCGCCCGGTGATGGTGCTGCTCACCTCAGCGCTGGTGGCTTGCACGATTTCCGCGCCGCCCTGCACCACCACAGTTTCGCTGGTCTGGCCGAGTTCCAGTTTGACGTTGGCCGTGGTCGCGACACCAGCCGCCATTTCCACGCCCGCCTTGGTTTCCGTCTTGAAGCCGGACTTGGCCACCGTGACGCGATAGTTTCCAGGCGGCATGGAAGGCAGCGAGTATTCGCCCTTCTCATTGGTGGTGGTCTTGACGATCTGACCGGTTTCGACGTTGGCGACTGACACCTCGGCAGCCGGAACTGCGGCTCCGGTCGGGTCGGTGACTACTCCACTCAACAGACCGGTATTCCCCTGACTAAAGGCAATAGCCAGGGCCAGCAAAAAGCACAGCACGAGTTTCCGCATTTAGGTTGTACCCCCAAGAGACAACTAACTTTAAAGAGATTGCTGAATTGTACCGTAGCTCTTTACCGTATGACAAGGCTTGCGTAGCGAAAATATGCTCAAAATCGTGTTGATCTTTTGGACAGCTAGTACCAGGGTGTTGAGGATGTTAACAGGTGTTGAAGACCTCATCATCGTTTCATAAAAAAGCCGCGACGCTCCGGAAAACGTCGCGGCTCTGGTTTCTGATGGGGCTTTGCTAAAAATTCAGCCGCAGCACAAACTCGATGATGCGCGAACCGGGGTCCACCGTGCCGGAAATGTCCCGGTAGGCCGAGGTCACTTGGCCAAACGTCGACGAGGTGGTGTTAGCGCCCGGCAGGAAGTTGGTCATGTTGAGGACGTCCAGCGCCTGCGCCCGGAACTCCAGGTCGTAGCGCTCCTTGATGCGGGTGTGCTTGGTCAGGCTCACGTCGAAGTGGCGCTGCCAGGGCAGGTACAGGAAACAGTTGCACCCGAACTGCCCGGCCGGCGCGGGACCGATGTAAGGCGCGCTGGGATCCACCTGGGTGTACTGCAGGCCGTTCACGCCGAACGCCGCTTGCGTGTTGGTGATGATGCTGGTGTTGTTGGAGCTGTTCAGCGTGGCCGTTCCTCCGGCCGCAGCCACCGATGCCGGCGGCGGCGGCAGGTAGTAAACGATGCCTCCGTTCGGTCCCGAGTAGCCGGTCTTGTAGATCCCCATCTCCGACTGCAACTGCTTCAGTGTGATATTGTGCAGAATCACGCCCGCATTGGCATTCTGCGTGGTAGTCGCATAGCTGGCCAATCCCAGCGGAGTCCCGGATTGCAGCCGGACCACCTCGGCCAACTGCCACCCGGAAATCAGCCCGCGCACGACCGGGTTGTGGACGTTGCCCAGGAAGTGCTTGCCCGCGCCGAAGGGGAACTCGTAAATCGAGTTGAACTTCAGCGCGTGGCGGATGTCGAATGGCTCGGGCGCCTTGTCCAGCGCCAGGTTGCGGATGGTCAGGGCCGTCAGGTTGTCGATCGAGCTGTTGGTGGCTCCCACTGCCAGCGCCTTCGAGAAGACGTAGCTGCCGTCCACTTGCAAGCCGACAGCCATGCGCCGCCGCACTTCGATCTGCCCGGCATCGTAATACGACGAACCCTGGTTGGTCAGCAGGAACACGCTCGATCCCGCCGTCGCCGGGTTCACCTGGAAGAAGTTCACCGGGAAACCCGCCTTGGTCAGATTGCCCATTCTGGTGGCGTTGCCATCGATGGCCGCCGCCAGCGTGCCCGCCTGATTGTAGATCAGGTTGTTGGCCGTGGTGGTGTCGGAAGACGATCCGATCGCAGTCGGGATGATGCTGAGGTTCTTCTGCCCCGGCAATCCCTGGTTGCCGAAGTTGATGCTGGTCGGTCCGGTCGAAGCGCCCGTCACGCTGCCCGCGGGTGTGTTCCGCGCGATCAGCAGGTTACTCTGCGCCGCCAGGAAGTCTTGCAGGAAGCCGTTCTCGTAGATGTTGGTCTCGTTCAGATTGAGCAGCCGCCACAGGTCCGTGCCGTGGTTGCCCGTATAGCGAACTTCCATCACCGTATTGCGCGTGAGTTCGCGCTGGATGCCGATATTCCAACTCTGCACGTAACCCATCTTCAAGTGCGGATCGAAATCGTAGAGCGAAACGCCTGCCAGCGAAGGCGGCAGCGACGGCGGGCGCGAAGGCAGCGTCGGATCGCTGAACTGCACACTGCCGGCTGCTCCGAAATTGGTGGGGAAGGTCGAGTTGCTCACCGAAGTGCTCACGCTCAAGCCGGGGTTCGATCCCCAGATCTGGGTGAACACGTTGAAGCCTTCCCGCACCGTGGCAATCGCGTAACCGGCGCGAATGACCGTGGCGCCGGCATGCTTGCCCAACAAAATGCCTTTCAGCCCTTCACCGCCCGGAAGTTGCCAGGCGACCCCAATCGAGGGCGCCCAGACGATCGGCTGATCATATCCCGGCGACTGATTGGCTGGCACCAGCGTCGGAGCCTGCCCCGTCAGCACGCCCGGCTGGAAAAGATGCCCGACGCCCGAAACGCCGTAGATACCCGCAATCCCGCCCACCGAGTTGTACAGATCATTCGTGTTGACGAAGTGCCCCTGCTTCTCCGCGCGCAGACCGAGACTGAGCGTCAGGCTGGGTGCCACGCGCCAGGTGTCGGTGGCAAACAAGCCGTACTCGCGGATGCTGTCGCGATCCACCGGCGGAATGCCGAACTGATACTGTCCCTGCGACACTGCCGCCACCGCCGAGCTGATCGAGGAAACGCGCCCCGTCAGGTTGGCGTACAGATTCTCGGCCTGCGTCAACTGCGTCTGGCTCGCGCCCGGAAAATTCGCCGCACTGAACATGTTCGTCGCACCCGTGATGATGGGGTCGCCGTTGACGATGCCCATGGCGATCTGCGGCATCACCGACGTAAACGAAATCGACTGGAAGATGTTGATCTGGTCGAAATTGCCGCCGAAGCTGAACTGGTGCGACCCCTTCACCCACGAAACCGTATCGGCGATGTCCTTCACCGGAGCATTGCGCCGCTGCGCGCTGGTCGAACTGGTGACGCCCGATATCCCGCCGAACGTCGGAATGAACCCGCGCCAGGTGCTGTACAGGCCGTCGTTCAAGGCGTCGAAGAACAGCACCGTGCCGCCGTTCAGGCCGCCGCGCCACTCGTTGGTCAGCCGCGGGCTGAGCACCGAACGCAGCGTCAGCGTCCCGTCGAAGCGGTTGCTGCGCTGCCCCGTCTCCACGTTGCTGCCCAGCACCGTACCTGTCCCGGGATATTCCGGCACCACGTTGTTCAGAAAGTCCGGCGTCGAAAGATAATGGTCGAAGTTATAGACCAGCGACAGGTGATGCTTCTCGGTGATGTTGTAGTCGATTCTGCTGGTCGAGTACCAGTTGTTCTGCAGGCCGTTCGGCTGGTACGTCAGCGTGCTGGTGGTGTAATCGCCGTTGGTCGAGTTCGGCTTCACGATGCCGTTGGCGCTCAGTTGATTGATCAAGTTGAAGGTCTTCAGCAGCGTCGGATCGGCCGCCGTGGGATAAGCCCGCACGGTCGAAGGCAGCGTCGCATTCATCTGCCCCGCCAGTTGGTACAGGTTCACCGAGTTCAACGTGCCGTTGGCCGCATACTGGTACACTCCTGTCAGCGCCGTGGGACTCAGGATCGTGCGCGTGTAATTCTGCGTGCCCGGCAGCCGATAGATTTCGTAATTGGTGAAGAAGAAAATCTTGTTCTTCAGCGCCGGACCGCCCAAATGACCGCCGCCCTGGTTCAGCTTGATGATGTCGCGCGGCGTCCCCACCTGGTTGTTGTAGAAGTAATTCGCGTCCAGATCCGTGTTGCGGGTCTGCCAGAACACCCCGCCGTGGAACTGGTTGGTGCCGGAGCGCGTGATGAACTTGATTTGCGCGCCGCCCTGTCCCGTGCTATCCACACCCGAAGCCGAAGTGCTCATGGTCACTTCCTCGACCGCATCCACCGGTGTATACACGTAGCTGAAGAAGCCGTCGCTCGATTTCAACATGTTGTCCTGCGTGTTCATGCCGTCGATGGTGACGTTCAACGCCCCCTTGGGCAGCCCGTTGATCGAGGAAGAGCGCGGCGTGGTCGGCGTCTGCGTGCCCGGCTCATTCACCAGCAGCTCCACCGAGTTGCGCGTGGCAAACGGCAGGTCCGTCAATTGACGGCCTGTCATGGTGTTGCTGATCTCGGCCGAGGTCGCCTGCACGATCTCCGCGCCGGCCGATACCTCCACCGTCTCGGTCGCCTGGCCGACCTCGAGCTTCACCGGCACCGTCGCCGGAACGCCCGCTTCCATCACCACTTCGCTCACGGTCGCCATGCGGAAGCCCTGCTTTTGCACAGTGACCTTGTATTTCCCCGCGGGAAGCGAGGGAACGCTCCATTCACCGCGCTCGTTGGTGTTCGTGCGTGCGCTGAAATCGGTGTTGGTATTGGTGACTTGCACTTCCGCCGCGGGCACAGCCGCGCCCGTCGGATCGGTCACCGCGCCGCTCATGGTCGCCGTATTGCCTTGAGAAAAACCGGAGATAGCGCATGCGCACAGCAGCGCCGTGGTCAGTATCCCTTTCATGTTGTCAGACCTCGAAGCGTTTCCCGGAATCGGGGATTTGGCTCGATTATACCGCCACCAAGTGGTGCTGTCGGGCTCACAATCGTAAACTCTTGGGCGCGAGCCTATCGTCGCCCCGGCGGCCACGTCGCATCGGCGGCCGAACCCCGCGTTTCGAGAAGATGCCCAAAGCCCGCGAGGCATGCCTAACGGACGGCGCGCCGCAATGTGCGCCTCCGCAGGAGCATTTTCGCTTTCGGGGACGGGGTCTGTGTTGCCCGTCGCGGGCGTGGGCGGGCTCCGCTGTCCGCCGACGGCCCCGGCGGGCGCCGAGCAAGGCCCCGCGCTTCTCGGAGATGGAGGCGGTTCGCCGCCGGACCGCGGCCAGACCCGCCTTGATGCCGTCGATCGCGCGGGCATACCAGGCGCCGCCGGCGGGCCGCAACCCGGCCGGACCACCTGCTGCAGTCCCGGCTGGACGGGCGATGCTCCCTGGCGGCCCGCAGTCAGTACAAGGAACGCCCTGCTTGCAATCGCCGCCCGATCGCCCATGATGAAAACAGCTATGCCTCAAGAAATTCTCACGCCCGACGCAGCAACCGTCGCCCCGGCTCTCGAGAAATACGCGCGTTCGACTCTCGCGGAACTATGGAAACGCCCTAATCTCGCTCCGCGCGATCGCAGCATCGTAACGCTCGCCGCTTTGATCGCGCGCAACCAGGCCGCTGAGATACCCCGCTACCTCAACCGTGCGCTGGACGACGGCGTGCAGCCGGGCGAAATCTCCGAGATCGTCACGCATCTCGCTTTTTATTCCGGCTGGGCCAATGCCACATTGGCCGCAGCGATCGCCAAGCTCGTCTTCGACCAACGAGACATCGGAATCGATCGGTTTCCCGCCGTGTCGCCCGCTCCACTGCCTCTCGATGAGGCCGCCGAAGAGAGGCGCGCTTCCGCCGTGGAACAGCAGTTCGGTCACATTGCTCCCGGACTTGTCCAATTCACGACAGAAGTTCTTTTCCGCGATCTATGGCTGCGTCCGGACCTGGCTCCCCGCGATCGAAGCCTGGTGACCGTCAGTGCCCTGATCGCTTGCGGCCACGCCGCGCAGATTCCTTTCCATCTCAACCGCGCGATGGACAATGGACTCACGCAGGCGGAAGCGGCCGAGGTGATTACCCATCTGGCCTTCTACGCCGGCTGGCCGAACGCCTTCTCGGCTCTGCCGGTGGCCAAAGAGGTTTTCGAAAAACGCCCACACTAAGCTCGGGGTCCTATCGGCCGCCGCCTCGTCCGGCCCCCTGCGCCTGATCCGCGCCGGCCGCGTGCAGCACTTGCGCCGCGCCGCTGAACTCCAGTTGCGGAGCCAGCTTGCGGATGCCGTCGAACACGAAAAACCGCGCCGCTTCGTCAATCCCGACCCGATTGCCCGGTCCCGCCGCACCGCGGTCGCGCAGCCCCTCCACGATCCGCGCGTACGGACTCTCATCCTCCTGCCACACCCGGATATCGTCCTTGCCCAGGTGAATCAACTCGCGCGCGCGCATCTCCTCGAACCCCGGCAGCACCCACACCGGATCGCCCTTGGCCGGCAGCACCACCGCGAACGTGCGCTCGCTCTTGCCCCACCGCACGCCTGTCAGATACTGCATCGCCGGACCCGGCTCCAGCACTACCGCCTGCAGTCCGAACTCCTTCATGGCTTCTTGTAATTTCGCGATCCTTTGCCGGTAAGTCGCGGCTCCGGCATCTCCGCTCTGTGGCATAAGTTCTAACCGAATGGCTGGTCGATCGCCGGACTCTGCTTGGTAAACATCCGCGCGCCCGACTCCGTTATGTACATACAATCTTCCAGCCGCACGCCGAATTCTCCGTAAATCGCGATGGTCGGCTCGTCGCTGAAACACATCCCCGGGGCGAGCGGCGTTGTGTTGCCCTTCACCAGGTAAGTCCACTCGTGGCCGTCGAGGCCAATGCCGTGACCCGTGCGATGCGGCAACCCCGGCACCTTATAGCCGGGGCCGAAGCCCGCGTCCGTAATCACCTTGCGCGCGGCCGCGTCCACCGATTCGCACGCCGCCCCGGGCTTGGCCGCCGCCAGCGCCGCGTCCTGCGCCTTTCGTTCCACGTTCCACACCTGGACCTGCCGCGCAGTCGGCTTGCCGAAAATCATCGTGCGCGTGATGTCCGACTCGTAGCCCTCCACGCTGCACCCGTCGTCCACCAGCACCAGGTCGCCCTCGCGCAGCGTCTGCGGCTCGATGCTGCCGTGCGGAAACGCCGTATACTTCCCGAAGATCGCCATGGCGTTCCCCGATACGCCCAGAGCCCGGTAGGCCGCCGCGATGTTGCCGCTCAGTTCGCGCTGCGTCATCCCTTCGCGCAGCGTGGCGAACGCTGCCTTGTACGCCTCGATCGTAATGTCATTGGCGCGCTGCAGCAGCGCAATCTCCGCCGGCGATTTGATCATCCGGCATCCCGCCGTCACCGCGTCCGCGCCGGCAAATTCGGCCCCGGGCATCTGCTTCCGCAGCCCGTCGTACACCGCGAAGCGCACCCGCTCCTCGATCCCGATCCGCGACCCCGCCCCGCGATCCTTCAGCGCCTGAGCGAGTTTCTCGTACGCATCGTCCTTCTCGTACGTGCGCACTTCGCCACTGATCCGCACGACGCTCTGTGCCTTCGCCGCGTCCGCCTGCGCCGCCACTACCAGCGGATCGCCCTTCGCCGGAAGCACCCACGCCAGTATCCGCTCGCCCGCCTGCCAACGCGCCCCGGTGAAGTAGAACAGGCTCGTGCCGCCTTCCAGCACCACCGCCCCGAGTCCTTCGCGCCGCATCAGCCCGCGAGCCTTCTCCATGCGCGCGCGCCGCTCCTCGTGATGGAGCAGATCGTGTCGGCGGTGCGCCAATCGGGCGAGACGCCGCCGTTCGAAGCCACGCTGAAGGCCATCAACTGCCATCACAATTACGTGGCGCGCGAAACGCACTTTGGCGAAGAGGTTCTGCTTACTCGCAAGGGCGCGGTGCGGGCGCGCGAAGACGATTGGGGCATCATCCCGGGCAGCATGGGCGCGCGATCCTATATCGTACGCGGCAAAGGCAACCCGGAAAGCTTCTGCAGTTGCAGCCACGGCGCGGGTCGGGCGATGTCGCGCAACGAAGCTCGCCGCCGCTTCACGGTGGAGGATCACAAGCGCATGACTGCGGGCGTGGAGTGCCGCAAGGACGCCGATGTGATCGACGAAACACCCGCGGCATACAAGCCCATCGAAGCGGTGATGGCGGCGCAAGCCGACCTGGTGGAGATTGTCCATACGCTGCGCCAGGTGGTGTGCGTAAAAGGCTAGCCGCGCAGGCTGCTTTCGTACAGCGGGGCCGCGGGGCACCGCCCTATATTGGGATCGGAGGGTGCCGATGGCGAGAAGAACAAAGCGAGCGTTAAAGGGCGCGCTCGCGGGAGCGGCCGGCGGCCTGGTCGCCTCCTACGCGATGAATCTGTTTCAGGCGGGGCTGTCGAAATTGACGTCGCGCAACGGGCAGCAGCAACCGTCGCAGCAGAGCGAAGAGCCGGCAACGGTGAAAGCCGCGGAGAGAGTCTCCGAGAACGTGTTCAAGCACACGCTCCGCGAGGAGGAGAAAGGGCCATCCGGAAGCCTGGTGCATTATCTGTTCGGAACGGCGGTGGGCGGGGCATACGGCGCGTTGGCGGAGAAGTCGGCCACAGCGCGTGTGGGCTATGGCATTCTGTTCGGCTCGGTGCTCTGGTTTCTCTCCGATGAGATTGCCGTTCCGGCATTGGGTCTGTCCAAAGGGCCGAAGCAGTATCCGGTGAAGACCCACGCCTCCGCCCTGGCTTCGCACCTGGTGTACGGCGCGGCGACGGAACTGGTGCGCTCGGGGCTGCGCGCGATCTAACCGTTACTTCGCCAAGCGTCGCGAATTGGCGATCACGGAGAGGCTGGAAAGCACCATCGCGGCAGCGGCCATGATCGGGCTGAGCACTCCGGCGACGGCCAGCGTGATTCCCGCTGCGTTGTAGGCGAACGCCCAGAACAGGTTCTGTCGCACGATGCGGAAGGTGCGCCGCGACAAGTCGAGCGTCTCGATGACGGCGCCAAGCGCGTTGTTCATCAGCACCAGCGGCGCGGCATGCACGGCGATATCGGCACCGCTGGCGAGGGCGATGCCGAGATCGGCCTGGGCGAGACTGGGCGCATCGTTGACGCCATCGCCGATCATCGCGACGGTGCCCGAGTCGCCCCGGCAGCGCCGCAGAATCTCGATTTTGTCTTGCGGCGTGGCCTCGCCGTGCCATTCGTCTGCGCCGATTGCGCGGGCGACCTCTGCAGTTGCGTCGCGCGAATCGCCCGAAAGGAGCACGGTGCGGATGCCGCGGCGACGCAGTTCGGCGCATAGTGCCACGGCTTCGGGGCGCACGCGATCTCCAAAGCGCATCCAGCCGCGCGTAGCGTCATCCCAGCCGAAACAAACGCGCGTGCCGCAAGCATCGGCGATATCCGGTGGTGCAGGCGCGGCGCCGGTGGCCTGCTCGGCCATCGCGCGGTTGCCGATGAAATAGCGCGACGCGCCGATGCGTCCAGCGATGCCTACGCCGGTATGCACGGTGACGTCGCGCACCTCCGGCAGGTCGGACGCGCCCACATGCCGCACGATGGCTTTGCCGATGGGATGCTCCGATCGCGCTTCGAGCGCGGCCAGTTCGAGCATACGGCTGGTGTCGCCGAAAGTTTCGAGCAGGCTGAAGACGCCTTCGGTGGCCGTACCGGTTTTATCCATCGCCACAACATCCACCTTGTGAATGGTTTCGAGTACCCGCGCATCGCCAACCAGGATGCCTCGGCGTGCGGCCGCTGAGACCGACGCGGCCAAGGCCAAGGGCGTCGCGATTCCCAACGCGCACGGGCAGGCGATCACCAGTACGGCAATGGCGTGCATCAGCGCCTCGGCCGGTTGCCGCGTTCGCAGCGTCCAACCGGCGAAGGTTGCCAGCGACAGCGCCAGCACGGCGGGGATGAACAGGCGCGAAATCCGGTCAACCGAGCGCTCGATGCGGGTGCGTCCGCCGGCCGCCTGCTCGACCGTGCGGACCATCTGGGCCAGCGTGCTTCGCTCGCCGACGCGTGTGGCGCGGATCTCGAGCACGCCGCCGGTATTCAGGCTGCCGCACACCACCGCATCGCCACGAGACTTTGGCCGCGGCGCCGATTCGCCGGTGAGCACCGATTCATCGGCGTGCGATCGTCCGTCGACGACCACGCCATCGGCGGGGATGCGCTCGCCGGATTTGACGCGGAAAATTGCGCCGGGTGTGAGCGCTTCGACCGCGACGAAGCGCTCGTGCCCGTCCATTACCAGGCGCGCTTTGTTGGGCATCAGGCGATATAGCAGGCTGACCGCGCGCGCCGTGCGTTCCTTGGCGCCGCGCTCGATGGCTTTGCCGGTGAGCACCAGCGCGACGATGGCACAGGCGGTGTCGAAGTAGACATGCGGATTGCCGTTGAAGGCGCGCACGGCGCTGTAAGCGTAGGTGGTGAGAATACCGAGCGCGAGCAGCGACTCCATGCGCAGCACGCCCATCCGCGCGCCGGCCCAGGCGATGCGCAGGATCGGAGTGGCGCAGTAGAACACTGCCGGCGTCGCCAGCGCCAGCAGCACGAACGGAATGTAGTAGCGGAAGCTGTCGGTGATCTGCTGGAAGTAGCCGGCGTAGAGTACCAGGCTGATGGTCATCACGTTCAGCCACAGGAACGCGGCGATGCCCACGCGCAGCAGCAGGTCGCGGCGTTCGACGTCGGACGCCGCGGTCTGACCGCGATACTCTTCAGCGCGGTAGCCCAGGCGCGCGACGCGTTCAGCGATGCGGCCGGGCGGAAGATACTGCGGGCAGTAGCGCACCTTCAGCAGGTCGCTGGCGAACAGCACCTCGGCGGAGCGCACGCCGTAGACGCCAGTGAGCGCATGCTCGACCAGCCATCCGCAGGCGGTGCACCACATGCCGCCGAGGTGGAAGACCTGCTCGCGAGTCTCGGCGTCATCGGGGATGGCGAGTTGCTCTTCGCGGGCGCGGTTCGAGATCAGGCCCAGGCGCAGGCTTTCCTGAAACAACGCGGTTTCGCGGATGTTCTGGCCGGAAGCCAGCGCACCGCTCTCCATCAGGATGGCGTAGACGTGGCTGCATCCGGCGCAGCAGAAGGCGGAAGAACCCGAGTCGAGGCCGCAGAGCGTGCAGGTCATGCGGTGGAGTTGAGGTTATGGGTGAGCACGGACCCCACCTCGATCATCTGCGGATTAGCCTTCTTGGTCTCCACATATGCCCAAATAAGTATGCCGATGAACAGCGCGGATACCAGAAACAGAAACGGGATGAGCACGGGGACTTTTTTCATTTCTTCTCCGTTGCAAGGTAGGTAAGTGGGAACGTGTCGGTATCGCCCGAGGGCACGGTAGTGGCGGTGAGGGTGAAATGCGTGACGAGTTCGCGGCCGGTGGCGAGCGGTGCGGCGATTTCGAAATCTCCCTGCGCCGACCCTCCCGCCGCGACGGCCACCGGATTGGACCCCAGCACCAGCCGACCACCGGCGAGTTGCTGCATCGAGAAGACCACGGCGGTGGCTTTTCGGCTGCGGTTGGCGATCGAGTAATGGAAGCGGTTCGAGATCTCGCCCGAGGTGTTCACACGGTTCACCTCGACTAGCACGGCGTGCCGCATCGAGAGCGCCACCGCCAGGCCCGAAGCATAGAACAGCAACACCAGCAGCACGACAACGCGCTTGGCGTCCCATGGCTGCCGGCCGCCGGCGGCCACCGGACCCTGCTCGCCCCAGGCATAGTGGATCAACCCCGGCTTGCCGAGGCGGCCCAGAATCTCGTCGCACGCGTCCACGCACTCGGCGCAGTGGATGCACTCGATCTGAAACGGCGATTGCCGGATATCGATGCCCATGGGGCATACGCGCACGCATTTCTTGCATTCGATGCAGGCGTGGCCTTCATCGCGATAATGCACCAGCAGCGTTTTGCCGTCGCCGAGCAGCCCCTGCAAATAGCCGTAGGGGCAAACGGCGGTGCAGAAGCGCTGGCGCACGAGCGTGAAATCGAGAAAAGTCACCAGCGTGACGACCGCGCCCGAGACGCCGCCCGCCGTGCGCAAGTCAAGGGAGGCGAGGCGGTGCAGCAGATCGCGCGGCTCGACGAAGTAGGAGATGAAGGCGAATGCCAGCACCACCGAAGCGGCCGCCAACACGGCGTAGAACAGCACACGGAAGAGGCGTTCGCGGGCGCGCGGCTTCCATGCGATGAAGTGCTTGACCACCCAGCGGCGCAGGCGCTGCTCCACCGCCGTGGAGGCTTCGCTGAAGATCATCTGCGGACACATGTAGCCGCAATACACCCGGCCGTAGAATACCGACGAGGCCACCACCAGGAACATCAGGAACATCATGGCAAAGAAGATGATGCCGAATTCGTTGATCCACAATTCGTAGCCGGCGAAGTAGAATCGCTGGCGCGGAATATCGGCGCGCACGATGTTGCAGAAGGGCAGCGAGAGGAACATCAGGAAGCAGCCCAGGTGGACGGCTTTGCGCGCGCGATGCCAGGTGTGCGCGGTGTGGATGGGTGGACCCGTCTTAACCATGGCAGTGCGCGGCGAAGAGTCCGCGCCAGACCAGCACGCTTCCGGCGATCATCACGCCGGCCGGCGCCAGGCGATAGCTCCAGCGGCCGAGATGCGCGCCGGCGAAGGATGCGCCCGCGCCGACGGCTCCGAGCGCGATGGCGGTGCCCAGCCCGAACGCCAGCATGGTAAGTGCGCCGGCGATTGCCGATGATGTGTCCACGGCTTTCAGCAGTGCCGCGTAAATCAAGCCGCAGGGCAGCAGACCGAGCATCAGGCCCAGCCGGAATTTGTGCGGGGAAAGCAGCAGCCGGGCGATGGCGCGAGAAACCCGCGTCCGCAGGCCGACGCGATCGATGGCGATTAATCCATTGGCCGGCGCTGTGCCGATCATCAGTGCGCCCGCCAGGATCATGGCCGCCCCGGCGATCATGCGCGCGCCGGTGGCCAGTCCCGCCACGCGGCCTATTGCGCCGATGGCTCCGCCGGCCAGGCCTGCCGCCGCGCCCAACAGCATGTAGGTGGTGATGCGTCCGCTGTTATAGAGCAGGTGCGCGCGCCACAGTTGCGCGCGGCCGAGCGGCAAGCTGTACGACAGCACGATCGGCCCGCACATCTGCACGCAGTGCAGTCCGCTGGCCAGGCCGAGGCTGAAGACGAGCGCGAATGCGGAGGGAGTCATATCAAAGAAGCGTGGCCCAGACAATCGTGTCTGCAGGGTCGAGACTCGTCTCGACCTGAATGCAAAGTCCCGAAGAGCGTCGGCAGGGGTGCCGGCGCGGCACGCAGGAGTGCCTGCGCCACGTCGAAGTCACGCATACTTCACCTTGGGGTTGCGCGCCTCGATGGCCACGCACTCGGTGTAGAATTCGAAGCGCTTCATGGTGATGGCGTGGGTCGGGCAGCGCGTGGCGCACAGAGCGCAGCGGATGCAGGTCGATTCGTCCTTCAGCATCACGCCGGCATCTTCTTCGGCGTCGGGGAAGACTTCGGTGGCCTTCACCAGGCGAATCAAACTCTCGGGACACACATCCACGCAGCCGTTGCAGGCCACGCAAATGGCAGTGTCGAACACCGTATTGACATTGCAGCGCAGGCAACGCGAGGCCTGCCGGCGCGCCTCTGCTTCGGCATAAGAAATCTCCGTGATGTCGAGCGAGGCGGCGCGCCGATCGCTTTCCACCACCGGCGGATTATCGCGCGGGATGCTGTTCCAACCATCTGCCATCGTGTAAGCGGCAGGCATCCATTGCTTGCGCACTACCACCTCGGTACGGGTCCCTCGCAGATAATCGTGCATCGACCGCGCGGCGATCTGCGCCGAGGCAATCGCATCGATGAACAGCCGCGGCCCGTGAGCGATGTCGCCGCACGCAAAGACGTCGGGCGCGGTGGTCTGATACGTTTCGCGATTCACCTTGATGAGGCCGCGCTCGCTCTCCACCCCGTCGGCCGGATCGAGGAACGAAAGATCGGAACTCTGGCCGATGGCGAAGATGATGGTGTCTGCTGGAATGTCTTCTACCTGCGCTTCATCGAACGATGGATTGAAGCGGCCCGCGGCGTCGAACACCGCCGTGCAGCGCACCGTCCGCAGACCCGTCACTTTGCCATCCTGGGAGAGAATCTTGCGCGGCCCGCGTTGGTTGTGCAGGCGGACGCCTTCTTCGGCGCCCTCGTGGACTTCGATTTCGTCGGCGGGCATTTCCGCGCGGCTCTCCAGGCAGACCACGTGGACTTCCTTATCGCCGCTCAACCGCAGCGCCGAGCGCGCCACATCGTACGCGTCGTCGTGCGGGCGGACTGCGGAGCGCGCCACATCGTACGCCACGTTGCCGCCGCCGATCACTACCACTCGTTTGCCCAGCGGCAGCGGTTTGCCGGAGTTGAAGGCGCGCAGAAAATCC